>ENA-ORXT01004151-ORXT01004151.1-marine-metagenome-genome-assembly--contig:-NODE-4151-length-15224-cov-3.508087_pt1 | contig 15224 bp, 17 predicted proteins | sample MGYA00237868_ERZ511482 | MGnify/ENA metagenome assembly ERZ511482 | reverse complement strand
AAACCCCACCAGTTAGTCATTACCATCGAAGAAGCACATCGTTTCCTCGATTCTAGTGTGGTTCACCAAACCATTTTTGGCACGATCGCCCGTGAGATGCGAAAATATTTTGTTACTCTCTTAGTAGTAGATCAACGCCCATCAGGAATTGATAACGAAGTCATGTCCCAGGTTGGTACTCGTGTCACCTGTTTACTTAACGATGAAAAAGATATCGATGCGATCTTTACAGGGGTGTCTGGTGGCGCAAATCTTAAATCTGTCCTAGCTAAATTAGATTCCAAACAGCAGGCTTTACTTTTAGGTCATGCAGTACCAATGCCTGTCGTAGTCAGGACTAGAGCCTACGATGCGCAATTCTATCGCGAGATTGGCTGTACTGACTGGGAAGAAATGCCTAGTGAAGAGGTATATGCAGCAGCGGAAATTGCTAAAGCAGATTTGGGATTTTAGTTTCCAAAATTGACATTACTCTAAAATATTGTCTTATGATAATTTGTGCTGCTTACTTTACTTATAATTTTTAAAAAATCAGGCTGTTGATTAACTGCCAACAAATTCCATACAACAAAAACTGAATGGCAATGATAGTTAATATTCCTACTGCTACTATGGGATAACCATCTTTAAAATTGAGTTTAAAACTTTTGATTAATTGGCTAACAATCAAAATAGTTATAACAGAAAAAACGATGCTAGCTAATAAATTCAACCCAGGTAAATTGACCGCTATCAATTGTACCAACCCTAAAATTAGGGCTACCAAATAAATTGTTTGAGGACGATTATTCACGTAGATACCCAATTGAAACTCAGAAGCGATCGCAATACCCACCGCCGAAAACAAAGTATATAGTCCCAAATTGATTAGATTGGTATAAATACCAAATGAAGTATTAGACTTGGATACAGCCTCTTGCTGATAATGTTCGGTAGGCCAATTGAGGGGGATAATATCACTAGCTAATATCTCAGGCGATCGCTCTCCTTGTCCCGTGGTATAAACACAGCCAACTCTAATGTTTTTTGGCTGACTAACATCTTTTTGAACTGCTTCTACAACATATATATTAGGAAATATTTTTTCTCCATAACTAGAGATAACAGGGCTTTGTTTGGGATCTAAATTATCAAATAATCCTGCTTTAACATTGGCAAATCTCTCACAGCCAAAAGTTGCTACTGTTTCGGTAATTTCTGTTAGAGGAAACATGCCCTTAGATGATTGTTTTATGGTATTTTTTCCCGCTAAATTGATTCCTAAACGGCAATAACTAGGTGAACCAATAGTCGTTTGACAAAGTTCAGGAACTTTGCCAGAAGTAGAGTGAACTTCAGATTGGTTAGTGTATATTCCTAAACAAATCAAAATTACCGTAGCCAGAGTCCAGACTAAAGGAATGATAGATTTTTCGACTAGAGGAGGCAGAGGATGCTTATCTTCAATCAAATCATCAGACTGCTTTTTCTTAAGTGGAGTTTGGGTTGCAGCAGCAAAATCATTTTTCCTAATACTACGTTTGGCTTTCTTAGCAGCAGCTTTCAGCTCGACTTGTTTATCCTCCATTGCTTTTAATTCCGTGATAGTAGTCGAACTATCAAAACAATAGCGACTTAGCCAAATAGCGATCGCCTTACTATTTTTATCGTCTAATTCAACAATTTGTTTAAGCCATTTTGTAATTACTAAAGGCAGTTTTTCCGTATCCGAAGTTTTTCCTTTTTTAAAATATTCATCTACAAAAGGAAGAATTTTCTGTTGATTGTTTTCAGATAAATGATGAAAAAATCTAATTAAGCGAATTACATCTTTTTCTGGACAAAGAATATCTCCAGTAAGTATCTTTTTATTAGTAACAAAACAATATTGAACTAAACCATTATCTGTAGCCTTAGCTTCTAGTTCGGCAGCATCAGGCTCAACTATCTTTTTCGCGACAAATGTATTAATTTCTTCTTCTTCGAGTGGTTTGCCATGAATTAGTCCTGTGTCCTGAAGTAAACCCGTATCTCCTGCGGAATCTTCTTCAAAAACGCCCTTAAATTCAGGAAAATTAACTTCTTCGCTACTTGTTGGCGAATTACCAAAAGTGTCCATGTTGTCTTGATTCAACTGGGTGTTTGACTCCACAAAAATTTGCCAGTCAGGCTTAATTTCACCCAGTTTGCGACTATATAACCAAATACCTTCTAAAGAGTCAAAAGACAACTGTGCGATCGCTTGAGCGATAGTGTCTGTAAGCAATACATAGTCTGGAACACTATCTGTTTTACGGTTGATATAGATGTGTAGCTTTAATTTTTGGATGATTACCTGAAAACGAAAATTCTTATTGCCACAGGAACTTTTTAAGGCTTTAATTATTAAATCTCGATCCATAATCACCCGACTGGAGACATAGTAGTATTAGGTTTATAATTCCCAAAAACTCAGCTCAAATTAGCTTAGTGTTTATTATTTATCCAGTCAGAGAAGTACGAGATCGCGTTACCATTTTTGATGAGGCAGAAAATTTAATAAGTATATATGTCGATCGCGAAAAACCTTTTACCCACAGAAATTATCCTAACTCCTGCTCGTCAATGTATTGGTAAGCTCAATCTCGATCGCCGATTGCAACCAGGAAACTACATGGACTTTGCAGGAAAAACCTACGCTATTTTAGAAAGACATCATTTCTATCAATATCGAGTGGGTGGTTATCGCTTTGATCGAGCTACCCTTCATGTTCAAGAATCAAAAAGACCAGAAGAAGTTACTATAATTGGCGATCTTCACGTAATTGGTAATGCCAGCTGTCGTTTTAATGCGCGATCGGAAATTATGCGCTGTGCGGTGAACCCTGAAGGACCTTGCGAAGGATGTCGCTATTTTGAAGGTATAACGTGAAAAGATAGAGAAATGTTAAATCTACAGATATATATTCTTAATATTTTTACTGGTCAAAATACGGGGGAATCTATGGTAGACAAATTCGTATCAAACTATATGGGTTTTGAGCAGTTAGGGACTTATCTCATCTCTCTATCTGTGGCGTTAATCTTAGCTATGATTATTGCTTTTCATCCTCAAACTTTTGGTAAGAAAGAAGATATTAATGAAATTGAAGCACCAAAAACTCTAATTTTTTATGCCATGATTGGCTCGCTTATTGGCGCAACGGTAGCTGATTATGGAGCCGAGCTAGGATTTATCTTTTTTGGTTTGGGTGGCTTGATGCGCTTTCGCACCAATACAGGCACTTCAATTCAAACTGGACGCTTAATTCTAGTCGCTTTAATTGGTCTATGCTGTGGCTTAAAAATGCTCTACATCGCTACAGTGTCAACTTTAGTAGCATGGATATTGATTTACTTCCTAGAAAGAAGAACTCTCTACCAAATAGAAATTAAAGGAATCAATTCTAAGATTTTTTTAGAATCTGTTGCAGCTTATCGTTACATTCTTAAAAAGCAAAAGTGCAATATTATTGTCGAGAAAAAAAATATAGCTAAATCAAAAGTTAGCTTTATTTTTAGCTCTCCTCCCAAGTTGGGAAGAGAAGACTTAGAACAATCTTTTGAAAAACAAGTCCCCGAAGAAAATTGCGGCTCGATTGATTGGAATGTAGGAATTAAGTAATCAATTATTAATCAAACTTCTACCTTGACTCCCTTCCAAAAAGCAACATAGCCTTTGATGTTATTTGCTCTTTCTTTTGTTTCAGGATAGTACCAAGCTGCATCTGGGTTTTCCTTACCATCAACAACTACTGTATAGTAGCTGGCGCGTCCTTTCCAGGGACAGGAAGTGTGAGTTGAACTTTCTTGGAAATATTCTGGCTTAATTGAATCTGGAGGAAAGTATTGATTGTTTTCCACAACTTCAGTGAGATCGCTTTCGGCTATGACTTGACCATTCCAAATTGCTTTAGGCATCGTTTTTTGTTAAATAATTGCGTCACTAATGATTTTACCTTCCTATTCGATAATCAGTAATTAGTACCCTCGACAATAACCTCAACGGGGCGGCGGCTTTTGGGACAGAATACTCTGACCCAAAACGCGCCTTGGGAACCCGCGCAACGGTTTTGCCCTAAAGGATTCCTTTCAGTCACGAAGCAGCGCAGTTCGAGGGTTACATGCGGCGCGTGAGCCTTTGTCTCGTTATGCGACTGCTGAGGTTGTCTCGCAATTAGTAATTAGTAATTATAAGACTACCGAAAATTACGGCTACTAAGAGAAAAGCAAACCAGACAAACTGATTGTCTTGATTATCAACCAGAGGCGGATCTAAATCTTCTTCGGATAACTCAGAAAGAGTTTTAGGCTTGGTTTTTTTTGCCGTAATATAGCGAGATGCACCTTGATCCGAATCACTAAGATCGGGGATTTCGCTCATCCATTCTGGAGGACGTTCTAGCTTTGGAGCTTTGATAATGTAGAGGATACGTTGAGCTTGTTCGCGGGTTTGAGTATTAGGATGAACAATTAATTCTTGGCATAAAGCGATCGCCTCATGAATTTTGTCAGAAGCTTGATAGGCACTGACTAGCCACACTCCTGCTTCTCCTCCGCGTCTAGAATTAGGTGGAACCAATTCCCTAGCAGCTATCAAATTATCGATACTTAGCCGATAGTTTCCCCTCTCTAATGCAGTTTTTCCTGCTTGAAATCTTGACTGAAACTTTTCTAGATTGTCTGTCGTCACTTTATATATATTGTGGTAATTACTTAGATCTTGCTTAAATTATTTTACTGTTTCAAACAATAATGTACTAAATTATGAATAAAAAAAATATAGCCAAACTTATTTACCGTAATGCTTTGGGTGCTTTAGCCATTGGGCTAGGGGCGATCGCCGTGATGGATACTCCTGCAACAGCAGCACCAATTGAAGCTGATTTCAGGCTAGCTCAAGTAGGTGTTCACAGTCGTGTTTCTTCACCGACTCCTCTAAATCTTCGACCCCGCACTCATACACCCCTGCCTCAAAGTAACTATTCTCGCCATCCTAGTCACAACCGTCAATATAATCGTGGCTACAGCCATAGTGATAGATACGAGTATGAGTCTCATCCTCGCAATCGCCGTCATCGAGAACATTCTAATCGCCGTCGGCGTGGTAACCAAGGCAGAGTAATTATTATTAGTCCTGGCGGCAGTTACCGTAGTCGTGGTAGCTACGGCAGCTATAGCAATGGCGGTTATATTCGAGTAATCGGTAATTAATCAAACTTAAAGCTTTTAGAGTTCTCCTAGCAGAATAATTGAACAATCTAGATTTTGAATTAGAGGCTTGGTGGTAGCACCAAGAGCCAAACTATTTACGCCGACACGCTGACGTTGCGATCGCAATATTACTAGCTCATGGGTTTTACTAGCGTTCAAAATTTCGCGCACAAAATTATTTTGAAAAGACTGTCAAACCCCAAAACAATTAAATCAGCCTCAACTTCCCGACTAGCATGACTAATACCGTGCGCGATATCATATTCAATTCTTAATTCTGGTTGGGCAACAATATTTAATTCTTCACCAATTAATTGAGCCTGTCCTAACAATTTTTGACACCTTTCTACATCTACGTTCAACTGAGGAGAATCTAAACGGGAATCTATCTGCCCGTTGAATCTTCCGCTATTGGTCTGATGGCATAGTGGGATAGTAACTCTACTTTGAGAGTGGAGCAATAGTAATCATCGTTGGTTTTTCGATGTCCGAAGCCAACTATCTTGCCTTTAATTCCTGTTGTCTTATGCTGTACTAAATCGCCAACTTTAAACATAATATAGGTTTCTTCGGTGACTAAATTATCACAACGATCGCTCTTTTATCAATATTTAAAAGAGCGATCGCTGCTAGTTGTAGAGAGCAGTTAGAAACTAAGGATCGTGATGAGAACAATTTATAAAAATTGCCTCTTCAATCTCCTCTCAATGCCGACGAGGTTAGCTGACGGACTAGGACTGAGAGATGTACTTGACTACATTGTTATAGAAATGCGCCCCAAAATTTGGTTTCCCCGCTTTTGTATTCAATTACAAAACTAGGCCGACTGAACTCTGTATATGTACGCTGTAACTGGATATCAAACGGATAATGTTTCTGAAGTGTGTTTTTCCTATGTCAATTTTGTCAAAAACCTTTTAATATCCATGTTCGGCAAGAAAAGATAAGCTAATTTCTTCTTGGTTGTTTGGCAGACGATGGGAAACTAAGCGATCGACATATTTGCCTAAAATATCACTTTCTAAGTTGACTAGATTTCCAGCTTTAAGGCAGCTTAAATTTGTCTCTGCATAGGTATGAGGAATTACCGCTGCGGTGAACCAACTGCTGTCAGTCCCACATTCGGCTATGGTTAAGCTAATACCGTTGACCGAAATACTTCCTTTAGAAACCAAATAGCGACCGATCCTTTCGTGCCATTGCTCTCCCCTCCCTGTGGGTACGCCAAAACGTATCTCCCAAGAGGTAGCTGTAGCCGTTGCCTCAACCAGACAGCCAATACCATCAATATGTCCTGTAACAAAGTGTCCACCAATTTTGCTGCCCATACGTAAAGAAGTTTCTAAATTGACGTATTTGGCAGCAGTATGGCGATCGCCTAAAGTAGTTCTCTCCAAGGTTTCAGGAGAAGCCGTCGCCACAAAACCTTTTTCTTTAATAGTTTCTACTGTTAAACACACTCCATCAACTGCTACGCTATCACCAATTGCCAAATCTGACATAATTTGGCTGTAACGATCGCCAATAATCGAAATCCTTAAAGCATGTTGGTCATAGCTCTCAATAGAGCCTAAACACTGCACTAAACCTGTAAACATTATTTTAAACTGTGTAACTTTAGATAACTTAACTATTATTTTTTCCTGAATACTACGGGCAACAGAAAAAAACTGAGGCATACTATGACTAAACATTAGCACTTAGAACGTTGTGTTCTAAGTCTGTAACCAAAATTATGGTTGCAAGACGCGAAAAACATATCTAACTTTAAGGGTAGATACATCATATATATTGTTGTCTACTCTTAATATGCTTGCTCTTAACTCCTGCTAATCTTAATTACTTCAGAGGCCATATCTATGATTGAAATGAAAGTTGCGGGCATTGTCTTAAATGCTGCCAGTCGCAGCCCAATGATTCTGCTCAAGGACAGTTTAGAGCGTAGAGCCTTACCAATTTTTATTGGACAAGATCAAGCTGACGCTATCATTAAAGCTTTAGAGGGAAACAGTCCATCTCGCCCTCTGACTCACGATTTAATTACTCATCTTTTTGACGATTTCGATTTGGAATTGGAGAAAGTTATTATTCACTCTTTAAGTGATGATATCTTTTACGCAGTGCTTTGTATGGAATCTAATGGCGTAAAGAAGGAAATAGACTGTCGCCCTAGTGATGCAGTCGCTATCGCTTTACGTACGGGTAGTCCTATTTGGGTATTGGAAGAGGTTATCGCTGATGCTTCTATTCCCGTAGATCGGGATGCGGATGATGAAGAAAGACAAGCCTTTAAAAAGTTTGTTTCTAGTCTAAGTCCCGATACACTAATTAAAAAAGGTGGTTACAAAGAAAAACACTAAAATTATTTTTGTTTTGTGCCATTTATGTTTGAGAAGTTATGCAAAAGAGACGGTTTGGCAAAACTGGTCTTGATTTATCGGTGTTTTCTTTGGGGACAATGCGCTGTTTGGCATCTCCCCAAATCACCCATAAAACTATTGATAAGGCGATCGCTTTAGGCATCAATCACTTAGAAACGGCGCAGGGTTATGGAAACAGTGAAAGTCATATCGGACAAGCCTTACAAGACCTTGCTGTTCCCCGCGAGCAGATTTACATCACGACTAAATTATCTCCCTCTCTAAATCCTCAAGCAATGAGCCAGGAGATAGATAAATCTTTAACCAGACTGCAAGTTGACTATATTGACTGTTTGGCAATTCATGGGATTAATACTCGATCGCATCTTGAGCAGATAGTTAGCCCCAGTGGCAGTATTTTATCGCTTCAAAAGGCAATCACTCAAGGAAAGATAAGACACTTAGGCTTTTCCACTCATGGCAGTTTAGATTTGATTCTCGCCGCCATAGAGACAGATCTGTTTGAATTTATTGAGCTGCACTACTATTATTTTTTTCAACGTAACCAAAAAGCGATCGCTTTAGCAGCTCAAAAAGACATGGGTATATTTATTATTTCTCCTGCTGATAAAGGAGGTAAACTATACACCCCTCCAGAAAAATTAGAAGAATTATGTAGTCCTTATACTCCTTTGGAATTGAACTATCGTTTTTTACTCAGCGATTCTCGTATTACTACTTTAAGTCTGGGTGCAGCAACTCCAGAAGAATTAATTACTCCCCTAAAAGTATGTGATGCAGATTATCCTTTGACTGAATCAGAAATAGCTGTATTCGACAAACTTGAACATCAGTTAGAAACTAGCTTGTCTACCGATCTTTGTCGCCAATGCAATCTATGTCTTCCTTGTCCTGAAAATATTAATATTCCTGAAATTCTTAGACTGCGTAACTTAACGGTGGCATACGATCTCCAAGACTACGGACAATATCGCTACGGAATGCTAGAAAATGCAGGACACTGGTTTCGGGGGAACAAAGGCGACAAATGTATCGACTGTGGTGACTGCTTGCCACGCTGTCCAGAACAACTATCTATTCCCAGCTTGCTTAGGGATACTCATCAACGACTTAAGGGCAAGAAACGACGTAGACTGTGGGAATCATAAATTACAGTTCAATTATTGTGTTTAATGTAAATTAAAAAGGCTTTAGGCGTATTATACTTTTGACTTGCCAAACAAACCCTTGATTTCGGTAATCAAAGTAGATTGTCCGACGCTAGCATTAGGATTAGTCAGCAATCCCTGGCTAGGACTAAACAGGAAGGCTAATACAAACAAGGCGGACGCAACTAAGACGATCGCAGGGCCAGAAGGCAAATTATAGTAATAACTAAGATACATTCCCGTAATGCTCGATGCCACGCCAATAATTACGCCTAATAGCATTACTAAATGCAAACGGTTGACTAATAAATATGCAGTGGCAGCAGGAGTGATTAGCAATGACAAGACTAAAACTACTCCTACCGCTTTGAGACTGGCAACAATGGTTAAGCCAATCAACATCATTAAACCTAAATCTAGTAAGCCTACAGGTAAACCGACAGCCTGCGCTCCTAATTTATCGAAAGTATAAAATAATAGCTCTTTATATAATAAGAAAACCACCGTTAAAACGATGCCAGCAATAATCAAAGTATCTCTAACTTCTGAACTATCTACTGCTAAAATATTGCCGAACAAAAAGTGATTTAAATCTATTTTATTGTCTTTCTGAACTACAGTAATTAAGGTTATTCCCAAGGCAAAGAATGCCGAGAAAACAATCCCCATCGCCGTATCTTCTTTGATATTTGACCGCGTACTAATTAGATTAATAAATATGGTACTAATGATTCCTGCAATAAAAGCACCCAAGAAAATGTTGGCTCCAACTAAATAAGCGAACGCCAGCCCAGGCAACACTGAATGACTTATGGCATCTCCTAGCAATGCCAATCTTTGCACCATCAAATAACTACCTACAACAGCGCAAATTACGCCGACAATTACTGCTACAACTAAAGATCTCTGCATGAAAGCATATTGCAGCGGTTCAAAGATAGTTTCTAACATAAATTTATTACATTGCCTGGTTGATGGTGAATCAAACATAGCAAATAGTTAAACAGTATAAAGTTAAGATATTTATTTCTAACCTTTAATTGTTTGCTCTGGTCGCTTTTCAAGAAACAGACAAAGCATTATTCATAATTCTTTCTAACACTAGTTTGAGGCGATCGCGACTGTTGAAACCATCTAGTCTTTCTACCAATTCGCCATTTTCAAAAAGCATGATGGTAGGTACGTTTTTTAGACGGTAAGCATTAGTTAATCTAAGATTTTCGTCAGCATTGATTGAAATTAATTTAATTTCCTGATTATGCTCTCCTCGCATACCTTCGAGCATAGGATTAATTAACCGACATAAACCACACCAAGGAGTCCAAAAATGTACTAAAACTGGACAAGAAGCATCTAATACTTCCCGTTGAAAATTAGCTTCATTAACTACAAAGGGCATAAATCTATTAACTTCTGTAAAATTACTTTTATATACTTGAAGATATGCTACATCTAATTGGGATCGCCTGGGAAGATGTAGTTAGATAATTTTAAATACGGGTTATAGAGTGAGCAAATTTTTAGGGTGAACTGTAGGGTAGGCAAAGAACATAAGTTTTTTTGACATCTGCTAAATTCTATTGTTCACCGTCGGCGATTATCCAGTTACCAATAAACTCTAGAAGTAACCTTCATTAACCAAGGATGTCCCCACCAAAGCACCATCACAAAAGCAGCAATGCCTAAATAAGCGGGACGCAAAAATTCTTGCCATTTAAGACTCTGACGACCATCAATAATTGCCAAAAAGGGAATTACTGAAGTACGAGCCTTCACTTTTTCAAAAGCTTCGCCATATCTCTTGCTCAAACGATGATCGCCATGCCAGACGGCAAACAGGTGGTGAGCAATCAAACCGAAAGAAGTTACCAGCGTAAAACTTGTTCCTAGCCAGAGAGTATGTGCCACACACCAAATCACTTGTCCCACCATTTGAGGGTGGCGAGTTATACGCATGATTCCCGTTTCAAATAAGTATACTTGAGGTTTTTGAATTGCGGCAATTTCTAATAGATTAAAAGTAGCTGGATAAAGAAATATAAAGGAAATCGCGGACAAGATCCAGACGATAGACTCGATCCCTGTAACTCCTCGTACCTGCCATAATTGCACTCCATCATAACGATGATTAAAAAAATAAATCACCAAAATAGTAGCGAAGGGGATGCTAACTAAAGCAAAAATAACTCGATATAATCTTGCGCCCATTTTGCTCTCTGCCCAGGGGCGCAATGCTGCCAGACCACTATGAGCGATCGCAAAACCGAGCAGTAAAGTCAAGATTATAACGTGACTATTATTTAGCCAACTAATGTTGCTCATAGAGATAATCGTATAGGTATTATTTATCTATTATTATGATAGCAATAACAAAAAGTTAATCCATCATCCCAATCATGTTACTGTGCAAATAAAGCACACGAAAATTATTAAATATTAAGCACTATTAATAATACTTTTAAATAAGCTCTTGATAGCTAACTTTTTTTAGAAAACCGTTACTAAAACTTTTTATATGTCTGATATCCCCTTCACCCTGGATCAACTCCGCATACTCAAGGCGATCTCTACGGAGGGAAGCTTTAAAAGAGCTGCGGACAGTCTTTATGTTTCCCAGCCTGCTGTCAGTCTTCAAGTACAAAATTTGGAAAAGCAGCTAAATGTACCCTTATTTGATCGCGGTGGGCGTAGGGCGCAGCTAACCGAAGCAGGACATTTATTACTCAGCTACGGTGAAAGAGTCATATCCTTGTGCCAAGAAACCTGTAGAGCGATCGAAGATCTGCAAAATCTTCAGGGTGGTACTTTGATTGTAGGTGCATCTCAGACAACGGGGACATATTTAATTCCCCGCATGATTGGTTTGTTTCGGGAAAAATATTCTGATGTTTCGGTACAGCTACAGGTGCATTCTACCCGCCGTACCTCTTGGGCGGTAGCCAATGGACATGTAGACTTGGCAATTATTGGGGGAGAAGTTCCTACAGAGCTACAGGAAGTATTAAACATTATTCCCTATGCTGAAGATGAGTTGGCTCTTATTTTGCCTCCTAATCATGTATTAGCTCAAGAAACAGTAATTCAAAAAGAAGATTTATACAAGCTCAACTTTATTACTCTAGACTCCCAATCTACCATTCGCAAGGTAATAGATAAAGTTCTGACTCGCTATGAAATTGCCCCAAAAAGACTCAAGATAGAGATGGAGTTAAATTCAATTGAAGCAATTAAAAATGCCGTCCAGTCTGGTTTAGGTGCAGCCTTTGTTTCCACCACGGCGATCGAAAAAGAGCTAGAAATGGGAGTGTTGCATCAGGCAAAAATACAAGATGTTACTATTGGACGCACTTTATCAGTGATAGTTAATCCTAATCGCTATTGCTCTAAAGCAGCAGAGGCATTTAGTAAAGAAATACTGCCAAAATTTTCTACTCAAGAAGAGTTCAAAAATATTGACACCCTATATAAAAGCACGGTGGAGACTAAATAGATCTTCGACGATTCAAAAACAACCCAAGTACAATAATCAAATAAGGCTCGTAGCTCATAGCTAAGTATTGATACTGTATGGAAATTATATGTACTCGTCCTGGTTGTACGAAACCCCGCAATTTTTTTGGCGATCTTGATGATGAAGCCAAAATTAGAACTGTACAGCAGAGATTCTGTACTAGTTGTGGTATGCCTTTACTATTGGCAGATCGTTATATCCCATCTAAACTATTGGGAAAAGGAGGGTTTGGGACAGCATTTTTAGCTTGCGATCGCTATAAGCCAAAGATGCCTAAATGTGTAGTTAAGCAGTTTCAGCCTTCAGGAGATCTTGACGCTCATGAGTTGGCAGTAGCTCAGAATTTATTTCAGCGAGAGGCAGTAGTTTTAGAGGAACTAGGGCATAAACATGCACAAATTCCAGATTTATACGCTTTTTTTACGCCGATAGTCTCAAATGCTAGCGGTACAGGAGACGAACAGTATTTTTATCTGGCTCAAGAATTTATCAGCGGGCAAGATTTAGAAGCTGAATTGAAAAAAAAGGGCAAGTTTACCGAAGTCGAAGTGAGAGAAATTTTGACAGAAATTTTGAAAGTGTTACGGTTTGTTCATGACAATAACACCATACATCGCGATATCAAACCTTCTAACATTATGCGGAATGAACAGGGGCTTTTGTTCCTGTTAGACTTTGGTGCTGTCAAACAGGTTGCAGTCGGCGGTGGTAACAAAAAATCTACAGGAGTATATTCTATGGGTTTTGCTCCTCCCGAACAAATGTCAGGCTCGCAGGTATTTCCCTCTACAGATATCTATGCCCTTGCTGTTAGTTGCATTACCCTATTAACAGGGAAACCTGCTGAAGAACTTTATGACTCGTTTAATCATGGCTGGAAGTGGGATGGTTTTGCACCGAAAACAAGCAAGTCTTTGGTAGCTATTTTAGATAAAATGCTTTTGCCCACCCCTGCTGCCAGGTTTCACTCTGCAACCGAAGCTTTAGCTGCATTAGAGAATAAAGATTCTACACTCTCCCCACCGAGCAAAAATGCGGTTCAAAAAGCCGCTATATACAATAAAATCACTCCTCTACCTCAAAACTCACCTGCGCCAATCAAACCCAATAGACCTAGTTTTTCCTTAATTGAAGTTTTGGGTAGCGCAGCTTTTACAGGCTTTGAAGGAGCATTGCTATATATTGGCTTAACCAACCTGCTTTCCTTTTCAGGAGTTAGTTTAGGTATTTTAGGGATGGTTATGGGCGGGATTATCTTCGCTCTTTCTCGTCGCATTATTGAAAAAGCAGATCTGATTATATTTGCGGGCATTAGTGCGGGTGTCGTTGTTTTTGTTCCTGCATTACACGGTGCGTTAATTGTACCTTCCGTCTTAATTATTGCAGCTATATCTGGTGCCACTGCGATCGCTATAACAGCATTTTTTCGTCTTGTACATCAGTTGTTATCGCGTTTTTTGTAAAGCTTAATAAACAGTATACTCAGCCAATCCACAACTATTTTAAACCCAACTTTTTACGCAATTCTGTTGCACCCATAAACAACAGCGGGGTAATAATTAAACCTGTCACAATAAAGTGGAGTGGAAAGTGAAAATAGAAATACCAGAGAATTAAAACTCCATAGGTAGAATCCATATGATCTATAAAGTAGAATATTTTATTGCTTTCATCTCCAGGAGGAATAGCCAGACGACGCTTAACAAAAGAATTAGGTAACTCTGATAAATTAAACACAAATCCAACTAATAAACCAAACTGTAAAAGATTAAAGTTAGAGAACAAGATTGCATCTTGAGAAAAAGCAGGTATAAATGTTTCAACTAGATGTAATAAATATACGCTAGCTAACATTGCCAAAGGTAAACTTATTAAGCCACGCCATTTTTTATTTGCGCCAAACCATTGGGTTTGAATGGGAATATTCAATGCTTGAAAAACACTAGTTTTCCACAAAAAAGCTTCGATAACTCCTGCTAGAAACAACCCTAATGCAAGCCAAAGTAAATTAAGCGTATCCGAGACAAAAAATTGCATCCAACTCATTATTTATTAATTCCAGTTACTTCTTGTCTGTCAAAAATTTGTGAAACACAATCTTATCTTCTCCCGCATCGTAAAATTCGCGAATTCGTGCCGCTTCTTCATAACCACACTGAAGATAAAACGATCGCGTTGCTGCAAAACTTTCTAACCCCGAAGTCTCTACCAACAATAATCTTTCTCCTTTTTCTGCCAACACTTGCTCAATATGATGCACCATCGAAGTCCCGTAACCCTTTCCCTGATAATCAGGATGGACAGCAATTAAATACAAGTTCCAAGTACCCTCGGTCATCTTTTCTGGCGCACAGTAAGCGATCGCAATTGGCTTTTTATCTTCATAGGTGAACCAAAATTCATTTGTGTCTTCGCTACGAAAATAGTCTGCTATCATGTCATCTAGCATCTCGGATGGAAACAGTTCATTAGCATCGATTACAGTTTTTAAAGCGGGAATGTCTTCGAGCTTAATTGGTCTAATTTTGTCAGATATTGCCATGAGTTATTGATTTTTTCAAAAATAGAGTTCAGCGATCGCCTTGAAATATTAATCTACAAAAAAGAGATGTGACATATTTTGTAAGGGCGAATGGCAATTCGCCCCTACCTAAAACTACTCACTAAAAAACTGTCCTGCCAAATCGGTAATATCGGTTTCAGGGGTTTCTGACTGCTGCCATTGCGCCACCGTATTTAAACTGCCGTTTAGGAACATACTCTGACAGGCGCGACGTTGAATTTTACCACTAGAAGTTTTGGGAATACTGCCTGTTTTAAGTAAAGATACGGCAAAGACATTAGCTAGGTTTTGTTCCCCTACGGCTAAACGAATTGCGCCAATAACTTCTTCTGCATTAAGCTTGCGTAAGTCTGTACGATTGATTTCGTGCGCCACAACCAACTGTTCTTCTCCCCCAACATCGACGCTAA
>ENA-ORXT01004149-ORXT01004149.1-marine-metagenome-genome-assembly--contig:-NODE-4149-length-15225-cov-2.655862_pt1 | contig 15225 bp, 16 predicted proteins | sample MGYA00237868_ERZ511482 | MGnify/ENA metagenome assembly ERZ511482 | reverse complement strand
ATGCAGGCACTCAAAGGCATCAAAGTTGTAGAGTTCTGTGAAATTGCGGCGGGGCCATTTTGCGCCATGATGTTGGCAAACAGTGGCGCGGAAGTCATAAAAGTCGAACGGCCTGCGGGTGACGCTATGCGAATGTGGCCACCCGTAACGGAAGGCTTTAGCGAAAACTTTGCCTCAGTTAATCGCAACAAACGTTCAATTGTGCTGGATATGAAAACAGAGGAAGGGCTGGCTGCTGCGCGAGCGTTGATTTTGGATAGTGATGTGATTTTAGAAAACTTTCGACCCGGCGTTATGCAACGTTTGGGGATTGATTATGCAACCATGTCGGCTGAAAAACCTTCGCTAATCTATTGCTCTATTTCTGCCTTTGGCCAAACCGGGCCACGCGCTAAACAAGGTGGTTTTGACCTGACTATGCAAGCGATGGCGGGTGTAATGAGTGTGACGGGTGAACCGGGCGGTGCACCGGTTAAATGTGGCGTGCCGCTGTGTGATTTTGTGTCTGCCCTCTATGGCGCTTATGGTATTTCTAACGCGATCATCCAGCGAGACCGCACGGGTATTGGCCAACATATTGATGTGGCAATGATGGGAGCGACTATGGCGATTGCCGCTTTGCAAACCAGTGAGTATTTTGGCACGGGTAATGACCCGCAAAAGCTGGGTTCAGCACATCCACGTAACGCCCCCTACCAAGCATTCGTTTGCAGCGATGGTTATTTTGGCATGGCCGCAGGGAATAATAATTTATGGCATTTGGTCTGTGATGTGATTGAGCGCGAGGAGTTGAAGCAGGATGAGCGTTTCCTCAATCCAACCTTGCGAGCAAAAAATCAAACAGCGCTAAGAGAGCTACTCGAAGCAATATTTGTGCAGCAAACAGGTGAATATTGGCTAGAAGCATTCAATGCTGTTGGCGTACCTTGTAGCCCTATCAATAGTTATTCAGATGCCTTAGCCGATCCGCAAGTAGAGCACATGGGGTGGGTGCAAAACATGACCTTGGCCAATGGCGTCGAGACTAAAACCTTTGGCTCTGCACTAAGAATCAATGACGAAGCGACAGTTATTAATCGTAGGCCTCCGGAGTTGGGTGAGCACACCGACGAGATTTTGGCAGAGATTGCGCAGGTATTTACCCATTATGGAAAATGACAGTTACTCCGATTTAAAGGTCGAACGTAATGGCAGCACATTAACGTTGACCTTGAACCGGCCGGATAGCGCGAATGCGTTGAGTCCACAGTTAGTTGAAGATTTACTAGTCGAGATTACTACTGCAAACAACGTTCGGCTTTGTGTGATTAAAGCTGAGGGGAGAAATTTTTGTGCGGGTTTTGATTTGTCGGATATCGATGCGTTGAGTGATGGGGATTTACTTCTGCGCTTTACGCGGATCGAAACCTTGTTGCAGGCTGTTCATCACGCTCCTTTTCCAATAATTGCTTTTGCTCAGGGCCATGTGATCGGTGCCGGTGCAGATCTGTTTGCAGCTTGCTGGCGACGTATTGCTGCGCCCAGTGCTAAGTTTCGCTTTCCGGGTTGGCAGTTTGAGTTGGCTCTCGGCACTCGCCGACTGACCCGACTTGTGGGTACAGACAATGCGCGTGATCTGTTGATAGATACGAAGATTGTTTTGGCCGGGCACGCTGTGGAAATCGGTTTAGCTACGGACGTTGCTGAGCCAGGCGAGTGGGTGAATATTCTTGAGACTACAACCCAGCGCTCCGGGGTTTTACCAGGTACCGCTTTGCAGCAAATGTTGGAATTGACCACAGCCGATACACGAGTTGAAGATATGGCGGCGATTGTAGCAACGGCAGGTAGACCGGGACTAAAGCAACGTATCCTGAATTATAAAAAGCGGCTTAAACGAGGTTAAAATGCTTTGGGGATATGCACTTATTCGTTCAGGCCAAACTTAAGAACCATATTGTGTATGAACTCACTCAAGTTAATGTCTGATTTAAAAGAATTTCAATTCAGGGACTTAAACCCTTCAACTAACTTGACCTTTAACCCAGAGTTTATTGCCGCATCTACTTGTCTTTCATCCGACGACACAAATAAGTCAGCTTCCCACCCCAAAGCGCAGGCAATATGAATAGCATCTAAAGATCGCAAGACATTCGATTCTAAAAGCTCTGTTGTACGCCCTAAAACGCTTGGTGTCAGGTTTATAATATCGGCATCTTGAATATCTTCTAAAATATTTCCCTTTAGCTCTTGATAGGTTTCATCAGATATAACTTCTTTTCTCAGCTTACGGTTTAGTGCCGAGATGACTTCAGTAAAGCAGATAATACTTAAACCGATTTCTGATGCGTTTTCAGTTACCTGCTCAACTTCATCACTCCCAACCTCATCAACAATGCGCTTAACAAAAGATGAAGTATCAAAAAATACTCTCATATGGTTGGCTCTCTATCGCGTAAAATCATTGATGAAAGTGCCTCACCTTTGATTACTTTCCTGACTCTTCTTTTTTTCCAAGACGGAGTCTTATCCGCTTTTTCCCGAAATGGGAGTATCTCGGCAATAGGCTTTCCATGCCTGATGATCTGTATTGATTCACCATTTTCAACTGCTGAAAATAAGGCAGATGCGTCTTTGCGGAACTCTGTAAATGTGACGGCTCTCATAGCTTCACCTATAAATGTACATTGTGTACAGTATAGTACACTTCTCAAGAATAGATTTACCAGAACTTTTAGGGTTTATGAGATAGATGGGGCCGTTAGGCCCCATCCTGTCTATCAAAATTACTCCATCAATACTACTGCGAGTGCTTTTACGTATTTCTAGAGTTGGGTAGACGACAGCAGATGAGTAAGTCGAGGTGGTGCTCAACTAACCATACAATCTGGTCGTTAAGCACGTGCTTGAGCATCTCAGCACCGACTTTGTCATGGTTTTTCGAGCCATCAGCTTTGCCGACATCATGAAACAATGCCGCAGCCCAGAGAATAGGCGAGTCGCTTTGCTGGTGAGCGAGTTGAAATACTTGAAGTGAATGGAAAAGGGCGTCGCCTTCGGGATGGTAGTACGGGTCTTGCTCAATACCGTCTAGGTCGAGCAATAGGGATAACAAATAATCTTTCACATAGAAGCCAGCCGACTGCTGGTTGTTAGGTTTAGTGGTGCTGGGGAAACTTTAAATAATTACGCTTTTATCTTTTCAAGAAATGATCTGACTAAGTTAACAGAATACTTAGCGTCTTCTTGACTAAGAGTATCAGCTAGCTTGTAGTCTGCTAGATGTCTCCGAGTCTTTAACTCTGTCAATATGTAAGAAGCCGCACGGTGATTGTTATCAGCAAAGTAATCAATCAGCTTTTGATGCACACCGCCGCGACCACCAACCCAGTTTTTGGTATCTGTAATGTCGAAATATTCTAGGCCATGATGGTAGGCACTGTAATAACTTCTGCCAATGCTAGCGCGAATCTTTGCCTCGTTCGTGCTCTCGCTAAGCTCTACTGCAATTGACAGCATATCATCTGCTTTTATAGGCATTACTGGTTGAAGCCTTTCATAACAAGGGGCGTTACTTTTTGCTCCAGTACAGCTGCTATATCGGTTTCAACAAGCTTATCTATGATTGTTAGGCCAATGTTGGAAAGCGTATCTGCATCCGCATCTACGTAAAACAACAGTATCAAAGAGTTATCATTCTCATCGTTCCTTCTCACTGCAATCTCTACTACGGGTATCTTTTTATCTTGAACTGCATTCAAAGCCAGCAGATGCACCGCTGAACAGTCAGACTCACTGATATTCAATTCATCACAAGTCGCTTTCAGATCTTTTAGGTGCGCGGTGTCAGGATTCTCATGAGCAGAAAACTTCTTTAACTTCTCTGAATAGAATGTTGCTTCATCAAATAGCCCCGTTTTTAGAGCAAGTAAAAAAGCATCATTAAGGAGGATAAAATTATCATCTGACACGTGCTTTTTAATAAGCTCCATTGCCTCTTCAAATCGACCTAAGCGCTGAAGCGCCAAATTATAGTTTGAAACGACTATATCAAGATCACTCGGCCCACTACTCAGTGACTTTTCAAAGGCTTTTTTTGCGTCTTCATAGTTATAGATCAAAGTGTCTATAATGCCAGTCACCATCCAGCCCTCAGAAAGATCAACTTTCTTTAGTTTTTCGGCTTCTCTTAGAAAAAGCTTCACCTCAAATTCACTGGGTACATCACCAAAATTAAACTTTGAAAGGCGTTGTAGGAGTTCACTTGTAAGTGACTGGGGTTGTAAAGTAGGCATATCTAAAATTATAGTGGCATACGTTGATTGAAGGAACACTTAAATTATTTTAGTGCTTGTGGGGCGATAGGCGGATGAGGCCTTAGGCTCTCCCGTTTGCCAAATAGCCGTTTTACGGCCAATTTCTTAGCGTCGAGGTATTGGCTGACATTTTCTTCAACCATTAGTCTAGCTGCCTCTCTGATAAGAAGCATGCGGATCTGTTGTTGTTTTTTACTCATTGGATAAGGTGGCTTTAGGCCACGATTTGTGTGAAAAAAGGATCTAATAAAGCCAAGGCTTGTTGTGGGCTAATGACATCAGCGGTTGCATCTCGACCCGCTAAATCCCATTGACGAAGTTGCTGTAATTGCCTCAATCGATCGTCTTGTTTGCGAAGCCTTCACTTGGTCTGTGCGGGTGAGATCAGTAAGTCGAGGTGGTGTTTAACTAACCAGACAATCTGGTCGTTAAGCACATGCTTGAGCATCTCAGCACCGACTTTGTCATGATTCTTCGAGCCATCGGCTTTGACGACATCATGAAACAATGCCGCAGCCCAGAGAATAGGCGAGTCGCTTTGTTGATGAGCGAGTTGAAAAACTTGGAGTGAATGGAAAAGGGCGTCGCCTTCGGGATGGTAATAAGGGTCTTGCTCAATACCGTCTAGGCCGAGCAATAGGGATAAAAAATAATCTTTCACATAGAAGCCAGCCGACTGCTGGTTGTTAGGTTCAATCATCATGTTTGGTTTACTTGGTTTCCTACCTGGTTACTTGATCTCTAAGTTGATGCAGTCTCGAGGCATGCTACGTATTCCTGCTGCGGTTGAGTTGCGTGGATTAGACGCAATGACTAACGAAGGTTATGAAAACGCAATTGCCGATGTTAAAGCCGCTGAAAAAGCGATTTTGAACGGGCAATCTAAATAATTTCGGAGGATTTATGGCTACGACAAGTTATACAAGCTGGGCCGCGGATCTGGCGGAAGTAGGAGCGGTTTATCCGTTTGTTGGCTCTGAGGTCGTTATGGTGATCTTGGGTGTTGTTTTCTGGCTGACTTGCCAGATTATGATGTCAAAAATGGAGAAAGAAGAGCTGGAGGCAGAAGAGAAGTCTGCAAACGCTGAAAGCTCCTCGGTTAATATCGATCGGTATTAGGCTTAGGTTGGCACTGTGAGTTATTAATTGCAGTGTTAACTGTTTGAGCTTCACTAGCCTCGACTTAGGTTGCGGCTTTTTTATGCTCGTAATAGAGCATTTGCTATGTTCGTGTTGAGGAAACCACTTTGCGCTACAATCTGCTAATGACGTTAGCGGATAAAAATTTAACGAGGGATAGATGGCTAGGGATTCGTGGCCGCTCTTTTCTCGCCTTTGCGATATTGACAGTATTTACACTGTTGGCAAGTAGTGTTGGCTGGGTATCTTATAACCGCATTGAGGACGAGCTAAGTCGCGTAGTTCAGGTGAATATGAGTTCACTTAAATTGATGACTGATTTAAAAGAATATGGCACCAGTGTAACGGTTAGAGCCCCCACACTACTGGCTGCAAAAGATGAAGCATCACAGCAAGTTATTTGGCGTGATTTAAATCAAGATGTTGAGGTGATGTTAAATCGCTTAGCAGAGGTAGCGCCTGATAACGCGGATCAAGCGAACTTAGTCGCCCAGATTAAAACACTTCGTGAGCCTCTTGAGAGACTTAATCAAAACATCACGGATCAGTTGAAGGTTGAAAAAGAAAAACAAACGTTTGGCGAAAAGCTGCGATGGCAGGCTTCCACGTTTGTCAGTGATATTGATAACTTAATTCAGACGGCACAGCGCAATTGGTCAAATCGTTTTGACTACAACACACCACCCGTTCCCTTTGTTGATGATAACTTGCAAGTGCTGTATCGAGTGAAGGCTGACTTCAACCTATTGGCTAACTTGATCGATCGAGTTCAGCACTTACCAGACTTAAGTTCTCTAATAGCTATTCGTCTTCACTCGGGTGAAGTGATCGACAGTTTGAATAAAGACTTAGAGAGGCTCCAAAGCTTGCAAGGTTATCAGCCACTAAGACAGTCTGTGACTGATTTGATGCTGTTGGCGCAAGGTACTAATAATATCTTCTCCATTCGCCGAAAAGAGCGTGATATCAAGGAGGTTGGGGAGCTTCAGTTGGCTAAGATTCGCAAAGATTTCAGTACACTCAACACTCTACTTAGTGAGCAATCTAACCAAGCAGAGTTAGCGACTCAGGCCGCGGCACAAAATGTGCAGGCAACTATTAAGCAAGGCCGCATTTGGTCAATATTTTTAGTGGGTGGAAGTTTGCTGTTTTCCATTTTGATTGTTTGGTTGTACATCGGGCATAACATTGTGGGGCGTATAACAAAGCTGAACACCGCTATGCGTTCGATTGCTAAAGGGAATCTTGAGCAGGATATTCCCATAACGGGTAATGATGAAATTGGCGCAATGGCTCGTTCATTACAGAGTTTTCGCGACCAGCTCAGTACCTTGCAAGAAGAGTTGGTGCAGTCCGGTAAGTTAGCTGCATTAGGGCAGCTGTCGGCGGGTATTGCCCATGAGATCAATCAGCCTTTGTTAGCCATTCGCCATTACACGCATAACAGTTCTCGGTTGATCGAGATGGGGCGGCTAAAAGAAGCAGAGCAGAACCTAACGCATATTAACCTGCTCACTAAGCGGATTATCTCCACCATCACGCAGTTAAAATTATTAGCCAAAGGTCAGCAAGATAATGTAGTCGTGGTGGATGTTAAGCAGGCAATAGACAATGCTATGTTGATGCTCAGTGGTCATAAGGTCTTAGCAGAGACCAAGCTTGAAGTGAGTGGCTCCATTGAAAATCATCAGGTTTATGCGGACCCTGTTCAGTTAGAGCAGGTGATTGTAAATTTAGTAACCAATGCTTTAGATGCTGTTTCTGATAATGTTCAAAAGCTTATTCAAATTACTGTTGAGCATTCTGAAGAGTCAGTTGATATTAAAGTGTCTGATAATGGTAAAGGCATAGCCAAAGAGTTGAGAGCTCAAGTGTTTGACACGTTCTTTACGACTAAAAAGCGAGGTCAAAATCTTGGCTTAGGCTTATCCATTTCTTATAATATTGTTAAAAACTTTGGCGGTCAGTTGAGCATTGATACTGAGCAAGAAACAGGCGCATCATTCAGCCTCCAACTACCTAGATACAAACAAGGAAGCCATGAGCGGGCAGGATAAAAACAAGCAGGTCATTATTATTGATGATGAGGCTATCGTGCGTGACGCGATGCTGCAAACATTAGAGTTAGAAGGCTATCAGGCTAAAGCTTTTGAAGATCCTCATGATGGCATTGCTCAGTGCTCGGCGAGTTGGCCAGGTGTAGTTATCTGTGATGTGCGTATGGAGATCATGGATGGAATTGATGTGTTGCAGGCAATTTTGGAAATTGATCATGACATTCCGGTGATCATGATTAGTGCACACGCTGACATTGCTATTGCGATACAGGCGATCCGGATTGGAGCTTATGATTTTCTGGAAAAAACCAATGATCCAGAGCATCAGCTCAACACGATACAAAGAGCGAGTAACAAGCGGCAATTGGTACTGGAAAACCGCAGGTTGCGCCAAGTAGTGCAAGGGCAGCATGCCATCGAGGCGCGTTTGATTGGGCAAACTCCTCAGCTACGGCGTTTGCGTGAAACGGTGTTACAGCTGGCGCAGGTGGATGTTGACCTCATCATCAATGGTGCGACTGGGACAGGCAAAGAGGTAGTGGCTAGGTGTTTGCATGACTTTAGCTCTCGTGCCAATAAGCCTTTTGTAGCGCTTAACTGTGGTGCTCTATCAGAGTCGATTATTGAGAGTGAGTTATTTGGGCATGAGAGCGGTGCATTCACCGGAGCCTTAAAGCAACGTATCGGTAAAATTGAATATGCCAACGGTGGCACGTTGTTTTTAGATGAAATAGAAAGCATGCCTGCTTCATTGCAAGTGCAGATGCTAAGAGTCTTGCAGGAGCGTACCTTGCAGCGTTTGGGTGGAAATTCTGATGTTAATGTCGATATCAGAGTGCTGGCTGCAAGTAAGGTGAATCTGCGTGAAGCCGCTGAAAAAGGTGAGTTTAGAGAAGACCTTTACTATCGCCTCAACGTGGCTAGTGTCGAAATACCCACATTGAGCCAGCGCAAAGACGATATTCCTTTGCTATTTAAACACTTTGTTGAGTTGGCCAGCCAGCGTACTGGGCGTCAGGCTGAACCGGTACCTAACTCCTTGCTGCACCTCTTGAGTCGAAATAGTTGGCCGGGAAACATTCGTGAATTACGTAATGTCACGGAACGTTGGTTTTTGGGCTTGCCGATCAATACTGAGCAAGAAGCGTCAGAATCATTGATTGAGATAGCAAGTCTTGAGGCGAGTATGGACAGTCACGAGCAGTCAGTGATTATGGCGGCATTAACGGCTAACGATGGGCATGCTGAGCGCACAGCCGAAGCTTTAGGTATTCCACGTAAGAAGCTTTATCTGAGAATGAAAAAACACGGGTTGGATCGCAACGATTATATTATCTAGTGAGTCAAATATGACTCATGAATCAACGCTTGGCTGAGTCACATTCGACTCAGCTCTTCTATATCAAACAGCTAAACGCTCAGCTTAAGCGAGTAAACATAAGCCTCCAAGGCCTTTTCGAAAGTTGGCACACCAATTGCAATTACATTATTGAGCAATGAATCGTCATTGCCAGAATGTAATGAATTGGAGGATTGATATGAAGGTTTTAACTCATCTTGTAGTGACTCTATGTACCGCGGCATTTAGTGTTGCATCGCTCAGTGCTCATGCTGAAACTAAGTGGGACTTACCAACACCTTACGGTGACGGTACGCACCAAACTCAGGTCGCTCAGAGTTTTGCAAAAGAAGTCAGTGCCAACTCAAACGGTAAGCTAAGCATCAAGGTTCACTCCGGTGGCTCTTTGATTAAGCATCCTGAAATCTACCGTGCGGTGAAGTCTAGGCAGGTGCAGATTGGTGAAGTGTTTATTGGTCGCCTCGGTAATAACGACCCTGTTTTTAAGTTAGATAATATTCCTTTCTTAGCGACTGATTTTGATAGTGCAGAAAAGCTGTACAAGGCATCAAAGCCAACACTAGAAAAAGTCTTGGCAAAAGACAATCTAATGTTCCTTTACGCATCACCTTGGCCAGCACAGGATCTTTACTCTAAAAAGCCGATTGCTAGTTTGGCAGATTTACAAGGTTTAAAGATGCGTTCTTATAGCCCAACGACGTCTCGTTTGGCGGTTTTGATGGGTACTACACCGGTCAATATTCCTTTCAGCGACGTAGCGCAGGCTTTCACTACCAATGCCATCGACGCGATGATCACCTCGCCTAGCACGGGTGTAAACGGTCAAAGCTGGGACTACATCACAGACTTCACCACCGTCCACGCGTGGATTCCTAAAAACATGATGTTTGTAAACAAGCGCATGTTTGATCGTTTGGATGAAGAAACTAAGCAAGTGATTCTGACCGCAGCAGCAAACGCTGAAAAAATGGGTTGGGCATTAGGGCGAAAATTGGCAGTAGAAGACACTGATACGTTGAAGAAAAACGGCATCAACGTAACAGAGCCTACTGAAAAGCTTCAGACTGAGATGCGTGCGATCGGTAAAACGATGGTTGCAGAGTGGATGGAAGAGTCGGGTGAAGCAGGGAAAGCCATCATCGATGCGTTTAATGCGCAGTAGTTAGAGCAAGTCATCACCGCGGCGACTCAGATGAGCGATCAGCTTAATGAGTCGCTTTCCTCTCGCTACCGGATAATGACATGCAGATATTCAAACACTATTTTTACTTAACCTCACTGGTCCTCTCTGGCGCCTCTCTCGTTATCATGACACTACTTATTTTGGCGCAAATAATCGCCAGATCAATGGATATCGTTATCCCTTCATCTGAAGATTTTGCTGGCTGGTTGCTTTCTGCAACTGTGTTTTTCGGGCTGGCTTACACCTTTAATGCCGGTGGGCATATTCGCGTTTCTATCCTGCTAATCCGTTTATCTCCATCAGTAAGGCGCTATCTAGAGCTATTTAACCTGCTGATGGCATTTTTGATTAGTGGTTTTTTGATGTTTTACACCGCTTACACCGTATTCGATTCGTTTATTTATGAAGAAGTGACCGATACCTATTTGGCAGTCCCGCTTTGGATGGTTCAAATGCCAATGGCTTTGGGGTCGCTGTTTTTGTTTATCGCTATTGTGGATAGTGCGGTAACTGCACTTAAGGGCGGAACGCCTGAATATATGATTCACGAAGATCAACAAGGGAGCGTGGAATAATCATGGATTCAGCACTTATTGGTTTTATATTATTCATCAGCATGTTGCTTATGCTCACCTCCGGTATTTGGGTTGCATTAACGCTAACAGGTATTTCAATCATAGGCTTATTACTCATCGGCAATGAGAGTATTGGTTTGTTACTAGGCACCTCGTCATGGAGCGCAATGACGAGCTGGTCATTGACCGCACTGCCGTTATTCATTTGGATGGGAGAGATATTATTTCGCACTCAGCTATCACGTGATTTGTTTGAAGGTTTAGCACCTTGGTTATCTAAATTACCGGGCAAACTCCTACATGTGAATATTTTGAGCTGTGGCATCTTTGCCGCTGTTTCTGGCTCATCAGCCGCTACTGCTGCGACGATTGGACGCATGACGCTACCTGAGTTGGAGAAGCGGGGCTACGACGAGAAAATGTCGATTGGGACACTGGCAGGTTCAGGAACACTGGGTCTTCTCATTCCACCTTCGATTATTCTGATTGTATACGGTGTGTCAGCTGAGGTATCTATTGCCCGATTGTTTCTGGCAGGCGCGATACCGGGTTTAGTGCTGATTGTGCTATTTATGAGCTATACCATCGTGTGGACATTGCTCAACAAAAAGGCAGATAAATCAGCAGATGAAAGACGTTATACCTTTAAAGAAAAGCTTCAGGCACTCAAGAAACTCGTCCCCATTGTTTTATTGATCGGTGGGGTGCTCGGTTCAATCTACCAAGGCGTCGCTACTCCAACTGAAGCGGCTGCGTTAGGCGTTGCTGGTGCTTTATTGCTATCTGCCTTGCTAGGCAGTTTCAGTTGGGCAGGCCTTACCGACAGTATTATTGGTGCGGTTAAAAACTCCTGCATGCTGGGCCTAATCTTGGTGGGGGCGCATTTCTTAACGTTGGCAATGGGCTTTATTGGCATTCCAAATGCATTAGCAGAATGGATATCTACACTCGGGTTATCGTCTATTGGTTTGATTGTCTATTTGACGATATTCTTCGTGATCATGGGCTGTTTCTTGGACGGCATTTCCGTCATCGTGCTAACGACCTCAGTGGTATTGCCGATGGTCAGCCAAGCTGGAATCGATTTGATTTGGTTTGGTATCTTCTTGGTATTGGTTGTCGAAATGTCGCAAATCACCCCGCCAGTAGGGTTTAATTTATTTGTGATACAGGCACTAACCGGTAAGAATATTTTTTATGTTGCCAAAGCGGCACTGCCATTTTTCTTTATGATTGCCTCTGCGATTGTATTGATAACGCTGTTCCCATCATTAGTGCTTTACCTTCCCACGCTAATGACGTCATAGCGTCTGGTCAGTTTATGTAAATAAGGATACTCTGGAGTCACGTTATCCGGAGTACCCCAAACTGGGCTTGTAGTAATGATTAAACAATTTCTTCGTTTCATGACCTTTAGTTTGGCGCTACTCGTCGGCCAGCAAACTCTTGTTGCCGCTGACAATACAGTAATTATCAAAGCGATTGGGACTTGGGGATACTTTACTAATTACCAAAAGCACGAAGGTCCGTTTTGGAACAAACGCATAGCTCAAGTCACTGATAAACAAATTATTAGTGAAATCAAACCGCAGACCGAATTGAATTTAAGTGGCATAGAAATTATGCGATTGGTAAAGCAGGGTGTGTTTGATTTTGCATTTGGACTTCCTGGCTACGTTAATCCTGAAAGCGCTATTTTTGAGGGGGCTGATCTATCGGCGCTGACTCAAAGCATTGATGTGCAAAGAAAAGTGTCAGATGCCTACTTTCCAACCCTAGAGCAGGCTTTCAAAGAGAAATACAACGCTCAGTTGATGACGCTTTATCCCTTTCCGAGTCAAATGATCTGGTGCAAGAGCATGATCAGAGGCGTCAATGACTTGAAAGGCAAACGCATTCGAGTCTATTTGGCGACTTTAAGCGATTTCGTTGAGGGCGCTGGAGCTATTCCAGTCAATGTGCCGTTTAAAGATGTTCCAGAAGCATTATCTAATGGTTCTATCGACTGTGTTATTACCGGCACTATGTCGGCTTACACCAGTAAATTGTATGAAATGCTGCCTTATGGTTTTACGCTAAGAGTCGGTTGGGGGTTAGCATTTGGCGCGATGAATTTAGATAAGTGGAATTTACTGGGCAATGAGCTTCAAGCTACCTTGAATCAAGAAATGGCAGCACTCACAGAAGAGATGTGGCTAGAAACAGCGACGGAAGATGCGATTGCTTTGGACTGTTTGTCTGACGGGCCATGTAGTTTGGGTGAGCTTGGGAATATGAGGTTGGTGGAGCCTTCGGTTGCGGATTTAAAAATTAGGGACACGCTGGTTCGAGAGGTTATTTTACCCGGATGGGTTGAGCGCTGCGGGCCAGAGTGCACTGCTAACTGGAATCGGACGGTGGGTAAGGTGCTTGGGTTGCGGGCTAATGCTAAGTAAATGACGCTTGGACAGTTTAAATTGCGACAATTTCTGCCAGTTCAATTTTGAACGACTATAATTAGACATTCTAACTAGGATGAACTGACTCATGAAAACATTATTAACCGCCTTCCTATTGTCTATCTCCCTTTCTAGTGTTGCGGGGTCTAATGGTGCGTATCTGCTGAACTGTACTTCTCAGTCCTTGCGCACTCATATTTTCATGCAGCTCAATGATTACGATTTTGACAAAACCGCCTTGCAACCACAAAGGTTAGTGTTGTCAGTTATGGGTCATATGTCGATTTTTGATGAGAATATAGAGTTTGGCCCAAGTTATAAAACCATCAATAAAAATGGCCAATTAGAAATTTACTCTACTGATAACGACAGGTCTCACGTGTTTAAGGTGGACTTTAGAAAGCGATCAACTGCACAAGTTGTAATTGAAAAGGCGATCAATCCGCGTAATGGAAAGTCTTTTTCTGGTTTAACGCTTGAGTGTAAGAAGAGTCATGAGCTTTAAGTTGCGAGGCTTAAATATACTGAACGGGAATTTGTAGAATTTTATCTGTCAAAAACTCGATCCGTTTGCCGCGATTAATCACAATGCCATAGGGGCACTTCACATCTGAAATGAAGTTCTCTAACCCACTTAGTGCCTGCCGTTTGATCACGCTGCTTAGTTTCACTTCGACTGGTACTACGCCAAAAGCACCTTCAATCACAAAATCAACCTCTGACTTATCTACCGTGCGGTAATAGCTAAATTCTAGCTGAGTGGCCATTGTTGCTTGAAAGCCGCGAATCAGTTCTTCGGTGACAAAACTCTCAAATGAAAAGCCCGCCACTGGGTGAACTAGCAACTGATCCAGCTCATTAATTTTTAACAGGTGATGCACAATGCCTGTATCTCTAAAGAAACCTTTATTACTTTTTTGAATTTTCTTAAGCGGATTGTTACTAAAAGGAGTTACGTTTCTCCATAAGAACGTCTGATGAATAATATCCAGATAATCCTTAATCGTTGGCACACTAATTTCTAATGCTCGCGCCATATTACTCATATTGAGCTGGTGGCCCGAGTGTTGCGCTAAGAGCGATAAAAAGCGACGATAATTGTGAATATTCAACTTTGGAAACAGGCCGCGAATATCCCGATTAACGTAATTAGCTATATAGTTATCCATCCACTGTGCAAAGTAATGGTCATTGGCTGCGCCTTCTAAGGCCGGCTCTGGAAAGCCGCCGCGGATAAGTGCCTGCATACTCTGCGGTAGGGTTATCTTTGTGGATAAATCAGAGAGCTCCTTAATATCCTGCACTCCAGAAATAATTAATTCATACAGATCTGGTAAGGGCTGATCGAACTGTTCTGTTTGTTTAAACGGCCACATTTCAACGGTGGCGATACGACCAGCTAGGCTTTCAGTAATACCCTTCACGATCTCTGGTGAGCTAGAGCCGGTTAAAAGGAAGCGTCCTTTAAGCTTACGGTTGCTATCAATCACACTACGCAATACACGGAACAAGTCTGGATACTGTTGAGCTTCATCGATGATGACTTTATCGGCATTGAGTGTGAAAAACGCGATAGGGTCATTGGTGATGAGTTGGTAGTCATCAGGGCTTTCAAGGTCGTAGTACTTCCAATCGGGTCGCAGCTGTTTGACTAAGGTCGACTTGCCGCATTGGCGGGGACCGATGACAGCTACTGCAGGAAACATTCCTAGCAGTTGATCTACTTTGTCAGTGATATGGCGTTTTTTATCCATGATATTTAAAGGTTACTCTTAAATTTCTGGGGTAAAACTATGATACCGACCTTATTCAGAGACGGCAAGGGTATGGTTAAATGTGATGGTCTAAGACTATAAAAGTCTAACTTATTAGACTATTACTGCTTTAAAGTTGGTTGAAGTCCATAAAATTCAATAAGTTGACTAATCTGTAATTGAATTCCAGATTAGTCGATATGTATGGTTTGGTCGTAAGCTTAATCCATTAACGCTTTAACTCTGGATAAAGAAAGCCTTTGTATCGGTTTGCCATCAATGCTACTGCGAGTGCTTTTGCGTATTTCTAGCGTTGGATAGACCGACAGCTCAATGTGATAGTCAATCCAGAGATGTACATGATGATAGTCGTTTAGCTTCCCGTTCTGCTGGATAGTGACCATAGTTCTTTCATAGTGCCAG
>ENA-ORXT01004148-ORXT01004148.1-marine-metagenome-genome-assembly--contig:-NODE-4148-length-15226-cov-7.575285_pt1 | contig 15226 bp, 17 predicted proteins | sample MGYA00237868_ERZ511482 | MGnify/ENA metagenome assembly ERZ511482 | reverse complement strand
GGCGTGGCCACCCCGCTGTCGGCCGAGGCGGCGGCGGCGCGGGCCGACGCGGAGCAGGCGGCCGTCTACTTGGCGTCCCTGCACGACTCGCAGCGGGATGTGGAGTTGTTGCACGGGCTCGCGCGCGCGGCGACGGTGGGGGAGGGGGAGGGGGAGGAGGAGGGGGGGCGGGGGAAGGGGCCGGCTGCGTGAGGGTGGACGGCGAGGGGGGGTGACGCGGACCTGCGTGCCGGCTGTTGGAGCGATGGGGGTTGTGCCGCGCGTGCCGCTCGAACTGGGGGTCTGTCGGTGGGCTGTGCGGATGACCGCTGGCGGCCACCGTGGTGCGGCGGGTGTGGGGAGGGCGCAGCGCAAAGCGGGCAAAGGTTCAAAGCGGAAGCAAGCACGCGTGCACGGGAAGGAGGGCAGGAGGGTGAAAAAACCAGTTCCCGTTCGAGCCCCCAGATGTAGTGCACTCATCGATTTTGGACCACCGTTTCCAGGAGGGCAGAGACGACACGTCCAGCACCCCTACGTTTGGCGCCGGCGCTGCGGCGCGGGCGGGGGACCCGCCACGTCGCCAGTGGGTGGGCCCGCCCGACGGGCGCCACACGACGACCGCTCCGCTCCTGACCGCCACCCTTGGCAGCCCACTGCACCCGACGAGGGCCATTCCTCACCACACCGCCACCCCCCCCACGCCGGAATACACCAACCCGAATGCCCTTTCACCCCCCCCCCCCCTTCCACTTGTCCTCACCACCGCCGCGGCCCCGCGTCGGTCTCCCCCGCCCCGGTCAAAACACCTGCCCGAGGACCTCCCCCCCCACGTTGCGCCGGCGCGCCTCTGTCCCCGACATGACCCCCTGGGGCGTCGACAGGAGCCACTCCCCGAGTCCGCTCGCCGCCGGCGGCAGCGACCGGCCGCCCGCATACACGCGGCGGCTCGGCTTGGATACGCGCGCGAGGCGGACCATGGCCGGCGCCCCCCCCGGCCCGTACTTGAGGTCGACGGCGAGCGTCGGGTGGGGCGGCGCCGCCGGCGACGGCGGCGGCACGACGCGCACGGCCGACAGGTAGCCGAGGGCGGTGAGGGTGCGGAGGACGGCAAGGACGTGGCGGGAGTGGGGGACCGTCACCGCCGCGCGGCGGGCCGTTTGGCCATTGCGCAGGCGCGCAAAGGTGTCGGAGAGGGCGTCGTGGAGGGCCACCCCCTTGGGGTGGCCCATGGGGAGGCGGCGGGGGGGGAGACGGTTGGAGGGGGGGGGGGAGGCAGTAGAAGAATGGGTGCACGCTCAAGGGGAAGGGGAAAACGCAGCAGGGTGAAGGGGAAAGGGGAAAACACGGGGAGCGACGAAAAAGGGGGGGGGTGGGCGGCGCTGGAGCGGGGCCGCGGCGAAGCTGCCGCGCGTGTGCTGGGCAATGTCGTCGGTATTCTGCTCGTCGCCGTCGCTGACTTGCGAGTTGATCCGATGGTTGAATGCAATTCCAGCCTTCAAGGGTTGGAAAATTAAATACATACTACCTCTTCAGCTCTAATGGTTCAACAAACTTTCGAGATGGTGTTCTGTTGTGGGCCCCATGCCATTGGCGTCCTGTTGTGCTCCTCCTCTTGTTCACTTCCACGGCCACATCCCATCCTCCGTGTTGAACACACAACGACAGGCACAACCAAAGAGCATCTGTACTGGTTCCAAGATGCAACGCATGGACCACAAGAACCTCCACCCGTCCACGCACACGTCGAGCGACAACAAAACTGTATCAAACCGCCACGTCGCCACAGGTGTCGGCCAACAGACACCCAGGGACCTATGGGGACATCGCGGACCCGGGCAAGCAAGCCGCGACAGGTGCACAGGACCCGCCCGCTCGGAGCAAGGCAGCCGAAAGCGCGTCGGCGTCCAAGGGCCCGCCACTCACACCGCCGGCCCCGTCGGGTGGCACTGACATGGGGAGGGAGGCCAACGACGGCTGCGAACTGACGTCAACAGCCGACAGGTCAGAGGGCAAGAGCGCCTGCGCGACAAGGTCGTCGTCACGCTGAGGCATCTCTACCGATGCAGGGGCGGCGGCGCCTAGCGGTGGCATGGGCGACGGCAGCAGCTCGTCCGCCTCGCGACTGGCGCGAGGGGCAAGCGGCATGGATGGCGGGGTGTTAGCGGCCTCCGCCTCGTCCATTGCCACGCACGCCGGCGGCAAAAACGTCGCGCGGGGAGATGAGAGGGAGGGAACAACCGCGGCCGGGGTCGACGTGACCGACAGCGGCGCTGGAGACGGTGGTGACGACGTTGCCGCTCGTGGAGGTGAGGCGGTCGGAGCGTCGAGTGGCCGCCCAGCGTCCGCGGGTGGACCTGACGGAAGCTCCGCGTCGACCAAAGAAGCCGGTCGCAGCCCAGTGCCGGCAGACGGACCGATAGATGACACAGCTTGAATAGTCACGTCGGAATGAAGAGCACCGTCTTGGCCTCCCACACCAATCATCACGGGGGACGAACCACCGACGTTGGGAGCGCGGGACGACTGCCCCTCGTCAGCCACCCCAGCCGAACAGGCATTGGTGGCACGGGGGCTGGGCATCCTTGCAGGCTGAAGAGCAGGACGCATCGGCATTTGGCAGTCGCCAAGAGGTGGCGCAGCGTCACCACTTGAAGCGGGCGGCTCAGTACCGCCATCGAAAGCAGGCTGCAGCTCCACGACAGCTGTCGGGACGGATGACGACACAGGCCTATGCGACACCTCGACATCGGTAGACGAGTCGCGTCGGGGTCTGAAAGCGGCCGCCGCGTCGCCCTTAGGTCCGGTGACAGCCGCTGCGCCCGGTGACGGCACATGGCCCACAGAGCTCAATGGCAGCGCAATGACATCCGTCGAGAGAGGTACCTCTACGTCCGCGCTTGGGCACGACGGCTCAGCATCGGCAACCGAGCCGCATGGCAAGCCACCGACAGCAGGCTCTCCAGGAAGCACAGCACCGCCCATGCCGGGGCCGCTCGGTAGGCCACCGACGGCAATCGACAAAGCACCGCCCTCCAACGCCAGACCACGGTCGGTGACTAGCATCTTGTCGTCGCCCCTCGAAGGCTCCTGATGCACGGTTGGTAAACCGGCATCGGCGTGCTCCATTGCCGACGCTCCAGCCACTGGTCGTACCGGAGATGGAGGCCGGCGTCGCCGCCGTCCCAGCGACGATGCGGACCCCGCCGAGGCCGTTCGATCACACCGCAACTTCGAAAGACGGTCCATCAGGGCCGGCGCAGGCGTCACAGGTGACGCCGATGCCATTGGCAGGCTCACGCGCCCCTCGGCACCACAAACAAGTTGGCTGTGGAACGGCGGTGGCTCCGCCAACTGCCGCCGCGGCAGATAAGGAGCCAGCATCGACGGTTCCGCGTCCGAGCCGGCAGGAGAAGGGGAGCGTGGGCTCGGCGAGCGCCGACCGACGGGTGTGACGGCGAAGGCGGGGGTGCTGTCGGGGACAGTATCGACTTGCATGTCGTCGCTTGACGAAGATGGTGGACGGTGCGGTGTCTGAGAGGAGCCGCGGCGGTTCGCAGCTTGGGCATCGTCAGGTGCTGGCGGCCCGACCGCCAGCTGCGGTGACGCGGCACCCACACCCATGGTGGAACCTCCAAACCGCACGGCAACATCCGCCGCCGCCGCAGCAGTAATAGCCGTAGCCGTAAGCGCCTCCTGCTCCGCCGTCGCAGGCAGGAGTGGGAAGAAGTCTGCCCCAGCGTCAAAGTCACTCTCGCCGTCAATATCCACTTGCCCGACGTCCGACTCAGAAGCGCTACCGCAACCATCTGTTTCAACACGCGCGTCATCGGCATCGACCTCGGCAAGAGACGCATCGGCATCAGCCGAGACGGCTGCCTCCCAGTCGAGGTGGTCACCCTCCGACGGCGGGATGACGCGGGAGAGCCGCGTGTAGATGTGGCGCCCCTTCCCGGCCCAACCTAATCGCCGGGGCAGCGACGACAATGGAGGAGGCGGGGCGGGGCGAGCAGGCAATGACCGAGCCCGGGAGGCGGGTCGCCGCGGGCGTGACCGCACGTCCGGAGTTGGCGACGGCGACAGCGGCCGAAGACACGGCGACTCATGTGGATGATGCGGGGAGGCCGGCCGTGGCGGCGGTTCGCTCGACTCACCAGCCAGGTGAGGCTGGTGAGGCACCGCGGCCACCGTCCGCTGACCCGTCGCAGCAGTCGGCAGTGACGGCCGTCCAGGCACGGTCACGCGAGAGGAACAAAAGTACGGCGACACGACGCGCGCGTTGGACCGCCGCTGACCAACGGCACCCCCAGCGCGGACCCCAACTAGCCGGTCGTCCATGGAGCCGCCGTCACCGTCGCTCTTGGCGCCCACCGACCTGACTCGTGTCGAGGACAAGAACTTGGCAATGCCAACCGAAGGCCGCGCCTGACCGTGGCGACCTCCCGACGGAGGAGCCGAGGAAGGGGTTTCCAACGCACTACCGCCGCCGTGCCGTGCCGGCAGCGCCCCGACGTCCTGCGCAACGGCTAACACGGCGGCATCCAGAGAGCTGGCCGCCTCTCCAGGGCTGGCGCTTGGCTCGGACCGTGGCACGGCCGAGCGCGGCCGCTTGAACGGCTTGCGTAAGGCAGCCGCACTGGCCGTTGACGTGAAGAAGGTTCGGATGCACGGCTGCGAGGCGCCATTGGAGTCAGAGGGTGTCGCCAAGTCCGCACTTGCAGTCGGCAATGGTCCACTGGCGCTCAGCCCTGCCCCCCCCACCCGGTGGCGCCACGCCAAAGGAGGCCGCACCGCTGCCATTGATGTCGTGGCAAGCGGGACCAACGGTTGGTGTGTAATGGGGTGGAGCTCCCCTCGTACGACAGCTGCTGATATCTCTGCGGGCGGATGCACGCCCAGAAACGCATACGACTCCTCCGCTCTGTCCTCGGCGGCCACCATCGCCGGTGGCAAGTGACGCAGCGCTGCCGCCGACAAAGGCGTGAGATGAACCGTCCGCGCCGCGGTCGGATCCCACACCACCTGGTGCCGGAAGACTAGGCAAGCGCGATGGAAGTCCTCCACGAAGGAGGGCGGCACACGCAGGCGAGGCTCCGACGCTACAAACGCCAGCAGCCGAGCCAAATTGCCAGCGAACTGCCGTACCAGCGCGTGGGCCCGCTTGATGCCCAGGCCGGAGATGCCTGGGAAGAAATCACACCCCGATAGCACCGCCGTCCACAGCAGCATGTCGGGCGTGCTGTGTCGCATTGGCGGGTCGGGCACATCTGGCAGGTCCGCCGTCCTGATGCGCTCCGCATCCCCAAACTTGGACATCTTGAAGATAAGCGTCGGCACGCCGTACACGACCAAGTCCGAGTCCTCCGTGATGACCGCGTCGACCACGCCGCTGGCCGCCAGGTACGCCAGCTGTGCGTCCGCCTCGTACGGCGCTACCATCGCCTCCACGCCGAGCGGTCGCAGCTCAGCCAGTACCGACGCCACCATCTCAGGTGTGACGGTGACACACCGCTGAAAGTACTCGGCCGCTGCCCGCCGGTCGCCCGATGCGAGCGCCGCTTCGCCCGCCCGCTTGGCTTCCGCCCGAGCCGCCCGCCGCTCAGCATTTGTATCTGCCTTCATCGGCAAGGGCGCCCCATCAAACACAGCCACTGGCACAACGCCATGGTGTCGCAGCAGGTTGATGCGGTGGAGGAAGTAGGTAATGTGAGCGCGTGTCGGCGTGCCCGTCGCCAGCTCAAGCGCGCACGCATAGCCGCCTCGGTGGAGCCACGCGAAACCGTCAATACCCACCCGGCGGCCACTCAATGTCGACACGTTGACGCGCTCCGTGATGGGCCGCAGCACCGGCAACAGCCCAGATACGCCCATGCCAGGTGGGGGGCACGAGAGAGGGGACGACAATCACAACGCGGCTGCGGCGAACACAGAAGCAGCACGCAAGGTGGAGCGGGACGACAGCACGAGGCCACGAGGCAAACGAGAGTGGCCGAAGCCAAGTCCAACCAAGACAAACAGCCGACCGTCACCACCCTCAAGTGGCGAGCGGGTCAGGGCCGCCACCACCACACACACGCGGCTGCCGAGAAGGCAGCCTAACAGCCGGCCACCGCCCCCCCCGGCCCCCCCACTCGCTCTGGCCACACCTGGTCACACCTCGCCGACAACAGCGTGACTGCCTGGTAGCCGAGGTGGCGTCGGCGGCGGCGGTGGCCGGCCACCCCTCAGCGGGCAAGGAGGCCGAGCCCCCATCGATAGAGAAAGGCGGGCGCAGGTGTTGACTGGCAACCGCGGCGTGCAGAGAGCTTTCGACAGGTGAACGTCGAGACCGTGGTGTACGGGGGCAAAATCCGTGTGGCCGTGGATGCTGGAAAGAACCACCTCCAAAGTGGCCCGTCGGCCAACGTGCAGTCTGGTCGAGTGATGGCGCGCTTGCGAGAATGCAGTTGCTTTGGGATGCACTCGCCCTTGCTTCGTATTCGTCTCTAAATTGTGTTTTCAATGTGGACTTTCAAGATGTGTTGGCCACAAGCTCACGCGACGTAGAATCGTTGTCAGTACGTAGTGCATTTTCGCGACGATGGCCTACAAAGCCGTCGAGGAAGGCGGAGCGACCCGGAGCGGTGTGGAAGGTCGGCACGGATGGAAGGAGACCCTTGGCGCGGACCAGGTCCCTGGGCATGACAACCTCGAGCCCGGGGGTGGCGCAGTAGAGCGCTTCGGGGCTTTGGTTGTGGTACAGGCCCCCGTGGCCGACGGCACCGCAGGGCATGCGCAGGGTCAGGCTGGCAACGTAGGCGCCGCTAGAGCGGAAGCGGAACTTAGCCGCCTCGTTGGCGAGTTAGTTGTAGGCTGGCAAGGGGATGCAAGGCGCAAGACCAGGAGGACGGCAAAGAATAAGCAACTGCGTCCTTCAGCTGCCGCCACGCACTCGCCCCGCAAAGAATTAAAGGCCCATCTCCACTGTCGTTTTGCCCGCTCCAAGGTGTATCATCCTCCCCTCTTTTCCTCAGATGGCGGCCGCGCCGCGCCACTCCACGTACCGGGCAGCGAGTAATCGGTGAGCTGTATCTCTGCCACTGCCGTTCCCCCCGACGCCGTCAGCCCAATCGCAGACAATGTCGTCCTCTCCCCCTACCGCGCGCAGCTGACGGCACTCGCCGACGCGGTGACCGCTGCCGCCGCCGTCGGCGATGTCGACGCGCTCGGCGTCCAATCCTCAACGATCGACTCGTACCAGGGGTTGGACGCGGACGCGGTCGTCCTCTCGTTTGTGGTCGGGGAGGGCTCGGGGGGCAGGGGCGGGGGCGCCGTCGGCCCGCTGCTCCGCGAGTGGCGGCGGGTCAATGTTGGCCTCTCCCGCGCGCGGCCCAAGCTGGTGCTCGTCGTCTTCCGGCTACGCTCGGATGCCACGGATACCTACAGCGACCGCTAGCGGCGGTGCGGGGGCGGGCGTGGTTGGTCGCGCGAGCGACGCGGGCAGCACGGCGGCGTGGCGCGGGCAGGCGGGTGGCGGGGACGCCGCCGCTGCAGTGGCTGAGGCGGTGTGTATTGGCCGAGGAGGGGCCGGTAGCCGACGGGTAGGAGGAGGAGGGGAGGGGGGGGAGGGCGGTCGTGCGGGGAGGAGGGAGGAAGAGGACCGTCTGTTTTGAAGAGTGGGGACCAGGATGATTGGGGTCGTCGACGGCGAAGACCCAGCTAGCGCGGCCACGAGGGCGCGTGCCGCAGGGAGAGACACAAGAGTGTACAACAAAACTGCCAACACGGAGGACAGCGTCGGGAGAGGGGGAAACGTTTACTGAGACGGGGCGGGCGCGCCGGCGGGCTTTTCTGCATGCGGTGGACGACGGAGGTCGCGACAGAAGCAAGAGCGCACGGCCAGGGCGGACAGACAGCAGTCGACAAGAGACACAAGAGGCGGTTAGCGCGGCAGCTCAGTGGCAATGGCACCGCCCACCCGAATGCCGCACCCCGACGCCCCGTCGCCGCCCCGTGACCAGTCCCGTGCGCACGTGGCGCGGGCGGTGGACAAAGCGCGACTGGAGACCGCGGCCGCTCCACCGGGCCAGACACCCCGCTACCTCACCCCGCCGCCGCCACTGTACTCACGGCAGCTCCCCCCCACCGTCCTCCCCCCACCGTCCCCCAAAGACCCCACCAGCAACCGTACCTGTCGCCGCGGCCATGGCCGCCTCCGCCACCTCCACCCGTCGCGCCTGCTCCGCCGCCTTGGCCTGCGTGTCGGGGTAGGTGCCCCACAGGGGCGGCACGACCACCGGCAGGGTGACGCCTGCGGTGCCGTAACGAGGGTGCATCAGGGTCAAGAAACAGGGACGAGGGAGACAAAGGGACGCCCCCACGCCATGAGGGAGAGGCCCGTCAGTTCACAGCGCCTGCGACCGCACGGCCCGAGCCGCACGAGTTCACCCACAGAGCACCATGACCCAGCCAGCGGCGCTTCCTCGGCCGACCCGTGCAGAGACAGCATTGCCCCGGCTGTGCGCCGCCACGCGCCGGGCCACTGGAGACTCTCCCCCTCAAAGCGAGCGGTGCGCGCCCGCCTCGCATCGCGACGGGCCATGAGTCCGCGCCATGGCCACGCAAAGAGCAAGAAGATTGTCCGCGGCGATACGGGTGATCTCTCGCGGAAACGCGCGGTACCGACCACCACGGTGTCATCCGTCGGACAGCGGCCACCGCGGTCGGGGGGAGCTATCGACGCCACGCCTGCCAACCGGGCGTCGGCGCACTGGCACCCTCAAAGCGCCCGCAAAAAAGAAAGGTGGAGAGGGACGTGACAGGAAATACAAAGGCGAGTCCAGAAAACGTACCAACGACGCCGAGGAGGATCGAGAAGCCAACGACCGGCTCGGCCGCCCAAGAGCGGCGGAACCACGTTGCCATGCCCGACATGGCGGTGGCCTGCCGGCGGCGTCGGCGGCAGCGACAGCGATAGCGACGCACGGAAGCGAGCAGGCAAGTCACGAAATGAAAATGCGACGAAGATGGTGCACGAGGGGGTAAAGAGCCGCAAAGAAGACGAAGGGGTCCCGGAGCAACGCAGGAAAGATTGGTGACGGTGGGGGCGGGGGGTGGAGCAACGCGATGACGGATGGTGAAGGTGGGGCGTCGAGGGGTGGCGTCGATGGTCTCCGGGAGCAAGACCACAAGAGGAGTTCACAGAGAAACTACATTGCAAGTTAGTAAAAAAGCTCGATCAGCTGTTGCAGAATATGTGGCGTCTCACGATAGAATATTTTCATAATATTGATCACCGAGAAATGGCTGTTGCAGAGTACTGTACAGTAGTTGCAATCTTTCAACAGCATTCGTGGAGTCCACGAATGCTGTTGAACGATTGCAACAACCCCCCTGTATATATCCAGAAAACAAGGGTCAACGCCGTGGACCCTTATTGTTTTCTGGATATGTACAAAAGACCTTGACTCTCCACTGTTTCGCCGAACGACAGAGTACTGGGCCAAAAATCCGTATGGCCGTGGCTGCTGGAAAGAAACACCAGCAAAGTGACCTGTTGGCCAACATGCAGTCTTTTCGTGTGATAGGGCGCTTGCGAGAATGCCTCTACACTTTTTCAATGTGGACTTTCAAGATGTGTCAGCTGCCATGTCACTCGACGTCGCGTCTCTCGGTGCCACGTTTCTCGCAGTGGCCTTGATCTTGCACCCGCCTCATGCACTGCACTGCAACAAGCTCTTCCTGCACTCTCCTGCCTGCCACCCGCTCTTCACCCCACCTACGCGCCCATCACTTGCACAGGATTGTTGCCTCGGTAGCCATGTCGCCCACGATGGCCGCCTTTCTTCCCGCGCCGCTGCTGTCTACCGCTTCCTCCCGCGCCCATCAGCGCTCAGTCTGCGGGCGCTCCGCCCCTCCCCGAATGACAGCCGCTGCCTCCCCTTCTTCTGGAGCTGAAGCTCCCTCGGCTCTTCCCGACGATGGAGAGTGGGCGATTGACTCGTGGCGCCGCTTCCCCGCTCTTCAGCAGCCTGTGTACCCCGACGAGACCGCTCTGGCCGAGGTGGAAGACCGCCTCTCCCGCAACCCACCTTTGGTCTTCCCTGGTGAGACGGAGCGTCTCAAAACCTCTCTGGCGGCTGCCGGCCGCGGGGAGGCCTTCGTTCTCCAAGGTGGCGACTGCGCCGAGACGTTTGACGACTTCTCCACGACGTCTGTGGAGGCCACCTTCCGCCTGCTCATCGCGCAGGTGATTGCCATGTCCTACCTGTCGGGGCTTCCCATCGTCAAGATCGGGCGCATTGCAGGGCAGTTTGCCAAACCGCGTTCGGCGTTGACGGAGAAGACGGCGGACGGGCAGGAAATTCCATCGTACCGCGGCGACATCATCCACAGCTCGGACCCGTCGGCGGAGGCGCGGGTGCCAGACCCGGAGCGCCTGGTGAGGGCGTACTCGCAATCGGCGGCGGCGCTCAACATGCTGCGGGCGCTGGCGAAGTCCAGCTCCTCCATGGGCGACTGGACGGACCTGATTTCGACGCTTGGGGGCGACGCCCAGCGGGACCTTGTCGAGAAGATTGAGGATGCGCTGTCCTTTGTGTCGGCCTGCGGGGTGGCCGTGGAGGGCAACGCCGCGTTCCGCGAGCCCGAGTTCTACACATCCCACGAAGCGCTGCTGCTCCCGTTTGAGCAGGCGCTAACCCGCTACGTAGCGGCTCACCCGTCGCGCCGTGGAGGCGATGCGACCGCCTCTTCTAAGGCGTGGTGGAACACCTCTGCCCACATGGTGTGGGTCGGGGAGCGCACGCGGCAGCTGGACCACGCGCACGTCGAGTTCCTGCGTGGCATCTCCAACCCCATCGGCGTCAAGGTGGGTCCGACGACCGAGCCCGAGTACCTGCTGCAGATTTTGGAGCGCCTCAACCCGACGAACGAGGAGGGCCGCATCATGGTCATCGTGCGGATGGGCGCGGAGAAGGTGTGGCGAAAACTCCCGCCCCTGCTGCGGGCAGTCACGGCCGCCGGCAAGCACGTGGTATGGAGCTGCGACCCGATGCATGAGAACACCATCAAGACGGCGTCGGGCGTCAAGACGCGGCCGGTCGACCTCATCATGAACGAGATGAACGCCTTCTTCTCCGTGCATGCCGCGGAAGGCACCGTCCCAGGGGGCATCCACCTTGAGATGACGGGGTTGCGTGACGTGACTGAATGTCTTGGCGGGGGGGAGTCCCCAGTCTCGGAGCGGGCTCTGGCCGACAACTACCAGAGCGCGTGTGACCCGCGGCTCAATGGGAGCCAGGCGCTGGAGGTGGCCATTGCAGCGGGTCGCCGGCTGCGTGAGCGTTCGCGCCGTGAGAAGTAAGCGGCTGACACGAGCGATGGTCCCCGTGTGAGCGGCGAGCGTCACTCGCGTGTACATTCCGTCGGCCGGGCGGAGATGGTCAGCACCAAGTATGGCGGTTGTGTGCTGCGAGTGTTGATAGGTATGTCCCGTACAGTTTGTCGCGCAGTTTTTGTGCAAGCGAGTTTTTTCGTCCGTGTGGCAGTGTTTTTCGGTCGTCGGTAAAGTACGGCACCATAGGTCGGGTTCAGCGCAGCACACGCGCTCATGGTAGAGAAACAGCAGAAGAGCTCCTGACCTGTTCAAGGGGATGGCACGTGGCATTGGTTTTGTAGCCCCCCCCCTGATGGCGCTTGACATTAGAGCTTCGGGCGGGGTTCGCTCGGATCACCGTCGTCGGGATACCGACGGACGTCCTCTCGCATACAACGCAACCAACCACACCACGTCGGCGGCCCTGCCGGCTACGTGACTTCTTGCCGTACCCATTCCTCGTTCACCATCCCCCTACTTTCCACCCGACACCTGTCATCATGTACCTCATGAAGACAGAAGATGGTACCTACACGCTGAAAAAGGTGGACACGACGGGCAAGCCCACAGCGTCGGCGCACCCTGCCCGCTTCTCGCCCGACGACAAGTTCAGCCGGCACCGGGTTACGATCAAGAAGCGGTTCGGTACGTTGGCTCAACGCATTGGCCTGCCTCCTTGGGCTCCGTCCATCCGACTGTCCCTTCCCGTGTGTCTCTTGTTCTTGATGGACCAGGCTGCCGCAAGATCGCTGTTGGTCCGCTGCGTCTCGACAGTTGCTGGCCCGTTACAGCGCGGTGTCTGACTGGAGCCGTGGCTTGTGTCGGACGCCGTGTTGGCTTGTCTTTTCCTTTCTCTCTGTGGGTCTGCCTGGTTTGTGTTGATGCTCGCAGGGATTCTCATGACGCAAACACCATCACCGAAGTGCTAAGAGCTGCCACGTAGAGCGCAAACACTGTTTTCTGCATGTACACGGTCTCAATGAGTGAACAGCCCACCCTCACATGCCCTCTTCTCTTTTTAGTTTTGTGTCGCCGCGCGGGCCCTACCAGTGAACATTGCTATACGTCTGGCCGTTTGTATCAGCGTGGTCAGAGAATGACTGGCGGAACCAGCACAAAGGCTTCGCGGCCTCAATGGCTGCGGGTTCCGCGACGGCGGAGGTTGGCAGTTCTCCCGTCGCCCGTGTGTGTGTTTTGGTGAGCACGACAGGCCCCCACAGGAGGAATACAGAAGGCACACAAATCCTCAGACCGCTCTCAGAATGTCCCCAGGCGTTCCGTGATCGGGGACTGCTGCCCAGGTCCTTTACCAGGGTGACTTACGAAAGCCCGCCAACTGAGGACGCTCGGGGCCGGCACAACAGCAGCAGCTCGACCGGGAAGGCGCCCGGCCGCCACGCGTTCAGGAGAAGACGGATAAGTCGCCGGCACCATACCGTCCACCACCCCCACGGGCCGCGTGCCCGGATCTGGCGCTGTGGCGCAGGCAACAAACACAACCGCGTTGCAGGTGTCGGAGCCAAATGTATATATAGAGGAATCCGAAGAGAATAGGCTGCAACGACGCTGCGGGAAAGGGAGTGAGCTCTTCAGCACAACAGCTGTCGGGGGGGCTATGAAACACACAGCAGCAGAGGTCAACAATACATCAATCCAAAAACATGAGCGTGGCAACCTTGCCCAGCGCCTTGGCCTCGCGGGCCGACTCCAGGCTGCACGTCACCACATGCGAGGAAAGGCAGCACGGAGCAACAGGAAGTCACAAAGAGCAGGAAGCAGAGAAGAACTGCATGTCAGTCACAGAAACGACACGCTGTGCTCAGCTACAAAAGACCAGGTGATGCTTAGAGCCGACTGGAGACCGCCGCAGTGTGGCTCAGACATCAAAAGAGGTTCGCATGCCAGAGCAGAAACCACAAACTGCACCACGAGTAACGTACATAACGTCCGAGTCATGAAACGCAAAGGCGATGAAGTGAGTGCACCTTGACAAAATGTCTGAGTTGCACAGCTGCGACGCGTAGTCCAGCGGCAAGCTGTCATTCTTGGAAAGCTCGACCAGGTGTTTCACCTTCTTCAACTGCATCATGTCGTGCCAGAAAAGGTGCCAGAAACAAAGCCGCGTAAACCAGCAGTGGGAAAAGAAGACACATGCGTGGATACGCGAAACGTTAGTACACCGCACACCAGCTCTGCTCTGCTACACGACTGCACCAGCCATGTACAACACACCCTCGTTCAAACCCGAGGTCAGCACCACCCCGCCGCGCGAGCAGCCAATACACCCGACACACCACCACCGTCACGCTCGCCTTGCTGCAAACGTACCTGCGTCTGCGACTCGGCCGGCTGTCGCCGCATGCTCTGCGGCAACACCACCGTCAATAGGTCTGGTTTCTCCGCCCGCAGCGCCCCCTTGATGACCGCATAGTTGGTGCCCGCCGCCCCAGACGTAAACACGTGGTTCCCCACCAGCACGTTGGCGTACGTCAGCAGCTCAATAATCTGCTGGTGGAGGTAGCTGGCGTGGCGGGTGCCGAGGATGGCCACGTTCCGTGGGCCGTCCGCCTGGATGGCCGCCAACTCCTGCAGCACCGTCCCAAACGACCGCTCCGTGCTCTCCTTCTCCAACGTCGTCACGGATTGGGACTTGGACGTGCCGATGGAGGAGATGAACTCCTCCTCCCGCCCGGGCGTGCCGCCGCCGAGCCCCAAGCGCGGCTGCAAGATGTCGCTGTCTGGGAGCACGAGGCCCGTACCCCCTCCAGTCCCATCGGGGGCGGCGGCCTGGGAGGCCGACGGCGCGCCGCCCGGCGTCAGCGCGGCGGCCACCGCAGCTGCCGCCGCCGCCGCGACCGCGTCCGGCGTCGAGTCGGCAGACGCAACGGGAGCGGAGCGCAGCAACACACCATCGCTCCGCTGCGGGTGGAAGAAGAAGGCCCGCCGCGGACGACCGCAAGGGTATCCACCCGAGCGCCGCGGCGACGGCCGACGCGCCGGGCCGCCGGCCGCCGCGGGGGTGGGCCAACCCGATCGGAAGGGCGCGCCCACGAGCGGGACAGCAACAAAGGCTGACATGGTCGCACAGCAGCAGCAGTGGGGAGAGGGAAAAGCGGGCACCAGCGTGCAACGGGTCGGCTCGGCGGAAGGCCGCGCCACGCACCGCCACGACGGTGCGAGCACGGAGGTCGGGGGCGTGCTGGAGGCGGCGTCGGATCCCTCTCGGGTGGCCGCTGGCGATGGTGGCCGTGCCGTCGCGGCTCGGGCAGCGCTTGCAGCGCTGCCGAGGCAGAAAGCGACTGTCTCCCATTGGATGAATTAAAAAAAAGTCTGGTCGACGGGACAAGCTCCTCAGCTCCAGGCGGAACGTGTCAGAAAGAAAATGCGCCAGCTTTTGAGAAAGTATCAATCTTGATGCTTGTGGCAGAGCTTGCCGACCAACACAGTTGCAAAATTTGGACGAAATCAGCGCTGCGGTCCAACAGAAAGGTAGCACCCACAGGCAGAATCAAAGATCAACGCTGAATCCGAACGGCCTCGACCCGGCGTCGGACGCAGTGTCGTCGTGGACGCCGTCGGCGACGACCGTCGCGCGAGCCGCGAGCGGCACGGGCGGGCGACCAGACCCCCCCCCCCCCCCCCACACCGGCGGGCCCCCTCGCCGCCGCCGTCACTGCGGGCGGGGGGCGCGCCGCCAGCACCACCGCGCCGCCCGTTCCGTCGGGTGCCCCCTTGTCGACCGGCGCCTCCCCCTCCCTCCCCACCCCTGCCTGCCCCGCCGTGCGTCTCGGCGTGTCCTCCCCCCGCGGTCGCACGGGCCGTCGGCCGCGACGCGCCGCGCGCGCGGCGTCCCCCCCCCAGACCGCCGGCCGCCGCGTCGCGGCGGAGCGGCCG
>ENA-ORXT01004147-ORXT01004147.1-marine-metagenome-genome-assembly--contig:-NODE-4147-length-15229-cov-6.468519_pt1 | contig 15229 bp, 12 predicted proteins | sample MGYA00237868_ERZ511482 | MGnify/ENA metagenome assembly ERZ511482 | reverse complement strand
CAGGCCACGTCGTCGGTCGAGGGGCTGTGCGGGGCGGCGGCGGCGGCCGCGGCGGCTGCCGCCGACGGCGGCAAAGGGGGCTCTGCGGCGCGCCCGTCGCCAGCGTCCAAGAAGGGCAAGTCCCCGGCGGTCAAGGCCAGCAACAAGGCGGCGCGGGCCGCCGCCAAGGCGGGGGTGACGACGCCTGACGGCAAGGCCAGGGCGCAGGGTGTCAACGTCAAGGTGACGCCGGGCGCCAAGGTGATGTCCGGCGCCAAGGTGATGTCCGGCGCCAAGGTGACGCCAGGTTCCAAAACGACAACATCCGGTACCAAGGCGATGCCAGGTGCCAAGGCGACGCCCGGCGTCAAGGCGTTGTCAGGCGCCAAGTCGACGCCGGGCGCGAAGGGGACGGCCGGTGCCAAAGGCCCCAAGGCCTCTGATGTCAATGCGGCGACCGCGACGCCCGACTCGAAGGGCGTCAAGTCTGCTGTCGCGAAGGGCGGTCCAGACGGCCAGCGGGTGGGCAAGCCAATCATCCCGACGGCACGAGGTGGCGACGGTAAGGCCAGCGCCAAAGGCGGCGGCGGTACTGCTGCCAAGCCCCCCCGTTCCGTCCAGCGTGTCCGTCACGGGGCGGCTTCTTCGACTTCCGAGGACGCTCCGCAGGGCGCGGCCGATGGCCCGTGGCTCAAGTCTCCCGATTACATCTTCACCCACCGGCTGCTGCGCGAGATGCACCGCTGGCGCGACGCTGGCTCGTTCATCCGCCCCGTCTACGAGATGTGGTCGGAGAAGGACATCCCCGACTACCAGGAGATTGTCACCGAGCTCATGGACCTCGGCACGGCGCTCGACAATGCGGACACGGGCGTGTATACCAAGGACGGGGTGTTTAACCCGCATGCCTGCGCGGCGCACGTACGGCTGACTTTCCAAAACTCCCTCCGCTACAACCCGGTCGGCTCAACGTACCACACGGAGGCCAAGGCGCTTCTGGCACGCTTCGAGACGCGCTTTGCGGACCTCCCCTCGACGCAAGCCGCGGCCCAGCGGGGGGCAGACGACTCGACGTTTGCGGGGCTGCTCCGCGTGGGCCGCGCTAGCGACGTCAAGGTCGGGGGGCTCGCGGGGGCGGCGGCGGCGGCCGCCGCCGCCACGGCCGCCGCGGGGGGGAGCATGCGCTCGGGCGGGTCGGTGCGCAAGGTGCCCCGCGGGGCCGCATCGTCGGCGGGGAGCGGCTCCTCCCTCCACCGGCCTCCAAGCGGCAAAAGCCGTGCCAAGGCCGGTGCTGGGACGACCTCGGATACGAGCCGTCGGTCGGTCGGGTCGGCCGCGGAGGGCGGGGTGGCCGGGGCGACCAAGACGATTTCCAAGCGGGTCCGCCGCCGCAAGCGTGTGGGGGTGGTCGACGCCAACGGGCAGCTCGCGGGGGTGGTTGCCGCCCCTCCGGGGGGCGTCAAGGCCGCGGCTGCGCTGCGGCCGCCGTTGGCACCCACATCGGTGGCCGCCCCGTTGGCGGCGCCAATGGCACGCGCCGCGCCCGCCGGGCTCGCCCCCCCCATGGCAGCGGCTGTGCCGCCTGTGGGTCGCGCTGCCGGGGTGGCGCCCGGCGCACCGACGCTCGTCGGCACCCCTCCCGCGGCGCCCTTGCCGGGCGTCGGCACGAACGCCATCGCCCCGTTTGCGGGTCGGCAGCTCGTGCGCCCCCGCCGGAGCCGCAAGTCGGCCGCCCTCAAGAGCCTGGAAGACCGGCTGCGGGACATGGTCAAGCAGCGCAATGCGCTCGCCTTTGACGTCTCGTGGGCGTACAGGGAGCGTGCCAAGCGGCGGCGCACCGATGCCCTCACGGGCGTCATACCGCTGCCTGTCGACACGCGGCGGCTGTGCGCGGAAGTCAACCGGCTGCAGCCCGACCGGCAGCGCGACGTCCTCAAGGTTATTGCCGACGCGACGCGGCGGGCCGAGTTGGTGTCCGCGTGGACGTCCAAGGAGTCGGCGGTCGTCGACGTGGCGGCGCTGCCGCCCGTGGTGCTCCGCGCCGTGCAAGCGTACCTGGACGCGCTGCTACGCAACGGGGCCGACTATGAGTTTGTGACGGATTACGCGGCGTTGCTGGCGATGGACGGAGAGATCCGGCGGGTGGAGGACGAGATCCTGTCGCGCTACCAGGCGGCTTGAGTGGTCGCCCATGGGGTGGGCCAGCGGGTGGCGCGGCGCAGTTTGACCTCCCCCCATTTTTGATGTTGCGTGTGGTTGCTGGAGGGTGTGGTCGGTGGGCGTCGTCACCGTTGCCTGCGTGTTTTGGTATTGGGGCCCTGGGGTCGGTGTGTGACAATCTTGCGTTCCTGTGTTGTTTTTTTCTCTTTCTGCGTGGGAGGCGGCGCAACAGATGGCTTATGACAGCCTTGTTCAGGGTCTTCTGCTCCTGCTTCTTGTATCATCCATCGGTCTGGCTCCGTGTGGCTCGCCCTGTCGCTCTTTCGCCTCTGCCGTCGCTGCGCGCCGCTGTCGAGTGAAGAACAAAATGTTCACGCAGTTTGACGGCCCAGTGTGCGCGTGGGGTCGAGCGTTCTGGGTGCTTTTTAAGGTAAGAAGCTTCGTTCTGCGCTGAGAATATTCGGGCAGAGGCCATGGCATGGCCCAGCCCGCAGTACTTAAGGAACAGCGTTTGAATGGGGGAGGATGGACGAGGGGATCGACAGACCGATTGACGTGTAGGGCCCCGATTTGAACACGCAACGAGAACAAAACACCAGCGCACGGGGTCGTCGTGCTCGTTCATTCGACATCTGCTACTGACCACTCCTCCACGGAAAAAACCTGACAGAGCCGCCACATGTAGGGATTTAATGGTGACCTTGTCCAACTGAGGTTCACTCAGTTGAGTGAACGAAGGTTGGATCGCTCTCGAGCTGCCTCCCCACCAACTCGAGCCACCTCGCAGTCTTCGACAAATATAGCGCCTGTTGCCGAGGTTCATGGCCAACCACGCCATTTGATGAGTACAGTGGGTGGCAGCCAACCAACGAGAGAGCTGAACTGCACTGTCAGGGCTCCCTCCATCCTCGTTTGTCCTTGTTTGCAGCGGTCAACCGAAAAGGAAAAAGTTTCCGATACCATCCGCCGTTCCAGCCCTCCCCTCGGTCGCGCCCAGCGAGGCCCCAAAGCACCAACTCTCACTCAACAGGCCGCAGCGCGTGTCTTTTTTGGCGAGTGACCGCACGGACGCGCCCGCCCACCCCCCCCGCGCGTGGCCGCCCGTTTCGCGAGGGGCCCCCCCGCCCCTTGGCGTGACCGGCCCGCGGCGCCGTGACGCGTCTTGGCGCTGCACGCGTGGCCCCCAATCGCGTCGCTGACGACGCGTGTGCCCCCACGGCCGCGGGCCGCGTGTGTGCCGAGCCGACGCAGCGGTCGGTCCCCCGCGGCACGCCGCGACGGACTCGCGCCCGCGCACTCGCCCCGCCGCCCGTCCCGCCGGCCGACCGTCGGCCCCCCCCCCCCCCCCCTCCCCGACGCGGTTGCGGCTGGCGCCACCGACGGCGGCGGGTGGTGTGTGGCTGCGAGCCCCCGTGCGCCGCCCGTGTACTGGCGTCGCCACTGTTTACCGCTTGCGGCCGGCCGTTGCGCTTTTTTTCCCGCTTTCCACGCACGCCCGCGCCTGCATTGTCTGGCAGGTGGGTGCGACCGCGCGCTTGGCGGGCGACCGAGTCGCGCCGAGTCGTCTTGTCTGGCAGTGCTCGGCGGTCACGAGTGCACGTGTCATCCAGTGGTGCGGTTTTGTGGGCGCCGCTTCGGGTGCGCGTCGCGTGGGGCCGCTGACGCGCGCCGCCGGCGTGGTCGGCGCTTTGCGTCGTGTGGGTGTCGGCGTGGACGCCCCCGTCCTGGTGGCGGGTGGTGGTGACGGGCGCCCCCCGCACGGGTGGCGGGTGGCCCACCCGGCCCCGGCGGGCGTGGTGGCGGTGCAACGTGTTTGACCCGCCGCCGGTACGATGTTTCTCGGGATGGCGTTCCCCCACGGGTCGACGATCAACGGGTTGCTGGACCGGGTGGAAGCGTCCGAGGCGGGCGCGATTGACATTGGTGGAGACGGGCGGCGTCGGGCGGTGGGCGGGCACGCCGACCCGGTGGGTGGGGGTGGGCTGCCTGACTCTGCCGACGACGAGGAGGTGGGGGGCGGCGAAAGTGCTCGTGGCGGGGGGAGACCGCGGACGCGGGAGGGTGGCGCCGACGACGCGTGGAGTGGGGGGGAGGATGACGACGGTGTGACTCGGGGCGGCCGCCGCGCGGTGCCGGCCCCGTCCCTCTTTGACCTGCTCGACGATGACTCGGTGTTGCCCGAGTGCCGGTCGGACAACTCTCGCCTCGTCGGGTACTTTTGTCGGCCTGGCAACCTGCGGGTACGTTTTGGGGGCGAAGCGTTGGTAGCGGGGAGTGGGGAGGCGGCGACGCCGTGGCGGGGGGGTGCATGACGTAGATATGGGGTGTGGCTTGGGTGACTTGCTGGAGCATTTGCGGGCTGCCCTTGACCGTTGTGGTGTGCCCGTTTTCCTTCCTCTCCGGCAGACCACTGACATTGATCGTGTGGTGCGTTTGGCTTGTCCTGTTTCTTGGTTCTTTTCCTCGCTCGGCTCGCCGACGTGCGTTTGCTCCGCCTGGCCTATGCTCTTTGGGTGCTGCTGCTGCTGCGTTCTTTTTCCCTTATCCAGGAGCTCGTCACGTTGTGTACCCAATGGCCCGACGAACCTCTCACACCCACGTCAGCAGAAGCCATGGGGGGCTCCAACTCTCCCGACAAGCGGCTATACAAGTACCCCTTTGTGGCCTCGGAGGTGCTGTGTGCGGATGTTCCTCGCATCCAAGATGCCATGACGCGCTCGCCCGACCTCTTGTACAGCATTCTTTCGGCCCTGGACGCGGCGCCGGCCGGACGGATGGAGACGATGCGGGCCACGTATGTTGCCAAGGTTGTCGGCGCCCTGCTGCGCGCCCGCTCTCCATTGGTGCTCGCGCACCTGGCAGCTCGCTCGCGGCCGGATCTCATCACCTCTCTCCTGCGGCAGGTGGCTCTGCTCCCCGTCGCGGATCTGCTGGTGCGGCTTCTCGACCCACCCCCAAGTCCGTACGCGCTCGCGATGGACTCACTGGACGCGGGGACGGGCGGTTGGGAGGGCTTATGCTCCTCTGTCGACCCGTCCGCGTCCAACCCCATGGCGCCTTCGCCGTCAGTGCCGGTGGCGGCGCTGCAGTTGCTCGCACGCACGGACGTCCTTGCCCGCCTCGTTGGTGTGATTGCCGACCACGCTGTGCCGGCGGGTACGCTGGGCCCGGCTGCGGGGGGCCTCGGCGCGGACGGCAGTGGGGATGGGGTCGCGGTGGTCACGGCGGGTGGCGGCGGCAATGTCGAGGTCCCCGACGACCGGCGGGTCCGTGAGGCGGCGCTCGCCAACGCGGCGGGGACGCTCCTTGAGTTGTCCCGTCAGCTGCTGCAGATACGTGCGTCTGGGGTGGCCATTCCGGACCCCCTCAACGTGTTTGCCCGCGGCGACTTATGCGGGCAGCTGCTCGATGCGGGGCTGGCGGCGGCGGCGGCGGGCTACCCCGGTGCTTTGCACATTGCACTCGACACGCTCGGGCGGCTGCTGACCACACCGGCCAATGTGGCGCTGGTGCCGCCAGCAGAGCAGGGCGACGGTGTGGCGGCTGCGTCTGACGAGGACGACCTCTTTGACTGGGATGGGACGGGGGGTGGGGCTGGGGAGGATGGGGACGGTGCGTCGCCGCCCGACGTCGACGTTGACACCGACGCTCCCGCCGACTGGGACGCGGAAGCGCCGGTGGGGCTGACCAATGGCGATGGCGACGCCGCCGATACGCAGGCGGCGCTGCTCCCCCCCCCTCCCCGCCTGGTCTCCACTGCCGCCGTCGAGGCGGTGCTCATCGCCCGCCTCTCCGCGCTCATGGATCTCGTCGTTGACGAGGAGGCGTCGCAGCAGGCACCACCGCCGACGCTCGCCGGGTCTCTCCCTGCTCCTCCCCCACCCCTCGGGGTGACCCGCTTGATGGTCATTGAGCTGCTCTGCGCGCTCTTTGCGCTCGGCGGGGAAGAGGCAGTGTCTGCTCTGGCGGCCGTCGGCGTCCCTGGGCTCCTGCTGCGGCGTTTTGCTACCCATCGGTGGTCGTCCATGCTTCACACGACCGTAACAGACGCGATCGTGGCGTTGTTATCAACAGGACGGCCGTACGCGCACCGAGCGCTGTTTGCGGAAGGCTTTGTGCAGTGGCTCATCGAGACGTGGACGGCGGGGGAGGCAACCACCGGGCCGGCTGCGCGGCTAGACGCGGCGGGCAGCGAGCCCCCCGAGGGCGCCCCCGCTGAAGCACAAGATGCGCCTGCCGAATCGCCATCCAAGGGGGCGGAGGTGAATTTCGGGACGGACGAGGTTGACCGGCCAGCTGCCTCTGAATACTGCAACGGCCACGGCTCCGCGGCAGACGCCGCCTCATCTGTGGATTGGGAAGACTCGGCCGTGTCGTCGCCGGCCCCTGTGACCACGTCCAACACGGCCAACGCGGACGCGTTGCGGGCTGCGGGCGGGGTGGCCACCTTCCGCCCCGGCTACATGGGCCACCTCATCCAGCTTTTTGTGGCGCTTGGCGATTTCATGGACACGCTGCCGGCGACGCCAACCGGCGACGGCGATGGCGGCGACACCGAGACTGCGGCCGCTGCCGCCGATGGCATCGTCGGCACGGGCCTAGAGCCGTCTGACGTGGCGTCTGTCAAGGCGCTGATGGAGGCGACTGGGAGTGTCGGCACCGCCCTGCGCGTGCAACAAAAAGCGCTGTGCGGGGAGCGCCCCGGCGGCGGTGGCGGCGAGCACACCGACGGGGAGGAGGACGAGGACTTGTATGAGGACGCCACCCCGCTCTTTGACATGAACGAGGTCATCCACAACATGACGCTACCGGACAATGCGGTGCACATCAACCGGTTTGCGGCGCGGCTGCTCACGCAGTCGGGGGTCAACGCGAGCGACTTGCTCGGGGATGATGAGGAGGAGGCGCTGCCCGTGGGGGGGCTCGCCGCCGGCGTTGCCGCGTTGGAGATTCAGAGCGACGACGATGATGATTCGGACGACAACAGTGCCTACAGCACTCCCGAAGCGTATGCAGACGACGAGGGAGAAGCCGCCGCGGCCGTCGACGAGGTGCCCGCAACCGATGGCCAAGGCAGCCCGGGAAGCGCCGGTGGCATCGACACTGATGCGGCATCGATCGGGGGCGCCGCCGCGCTCAAGCCCGTGTTTGGCCCGCTCGAAGTCGGTACCCCGTGGCCGGCCGCGCCGCCGGGCGTCGTCTCTGCCTCCCCGCCGCCGCCGCTCGACTCGGCGGACGTGGGGCCGAGCGCACCGCCCGCGCCGGTCGCCGCACCGGTCGTCACCCCCCCGAACGACGCGGCGGCGGTCGCGTCGCCGGCCGACGACGGGTATCGGCCGGGCACGCCGTTTGCTGCGCCAATGGGAACGCCGCCGACACCACCGCAACCGGCATTGTCGGATTGATGCCGGGGGGGGGGGGGGGGGGGGGGGGGTAGTGGTGGTTCTTTTCTCTTGGATCTCTTCTTTTTTTTGGTCTGCTCGCATCGCCACCCTCCCCCTTTCCACATCGCCCCCCCCTCCCGTGTTAAGTTTATCCGCGGCCGTGCGGGAAAGTGCGGCCGCCGGGCCGCCTCGTCCCCGTTAGAGCTCCAAAGAAAAAAAAACAAGAAAAGCTCGACACGCGTGCCCGCCCCTGCCCCGCTGAAACGACGCGTCCCGTAGGCGCCAACCACCCCCACCACCCCCCGACCGGTCGCCCTCTACCGCCGCCGATCTCGTCCCCGACATGTCACTCCCGCCGACCCGCGTGCGCCCGCCCTCGCCGCCACCCTCCTGCCCCCCCCGGCGCACCATCAGGCGCCGCCCCCCCACATGCGGGCGTCGAGGTCCTCGCACAGCGCCCGCCGGGCGGGGGTGGTGGCAAACCCCGAAAAGCCGCCGTCGAGCACAAACACGTCGGGGCCGCCGCCGTCACCACCGTCGTCGAGGGCCACCGCGAAGCGGGTGGCGCACTTGGGACCCCGCACCTGACTCAGCATGCTACCCAGGGGTGGAGGGAGAGTCATTGGGGGGGGTGCAATGCGGGGACAGGAGGAAGCCGGCACGAGAAAGGGGAAGGCGGGGAGACACAGGTCAAGTGGATGAAGTGGAGCAGGCAACATGAAAAGAAAGACACGCTAGCAGCGGGGCCAGGGCAACAACCACAGAGGGCGCGCTTCCTGAGCAGCAATCGGTTAGAGCGACACTCTTGGGCAGGTGGAGGCTGGTCAAGCCCAAAACACAAACAAAGACAACACAGCCAAAGCCGGTACCACGACAAAGGTGTCATCCCCTCACCCCCTACCGCTCGCCGCCCCACATGCGCGCAGCCGCATACCAGTGAAACACCACACGCTGCTCTCCGCGCCACCGCGTCGCGTAGGCGCCCGCGTTGGCCAAAAACTGGTGGGCCGGGATGTGCGTCGCGCCGCGAATGTGGCCGCCTTCAAAGTCGCTATCCCGCACGTCGACCACGCGCACGGCCGATGCCGCGTCGGGCTGCTCCAGCAGCGTGGCCAGCTCCGAGCCGCTCAGGTAACCGATAGGACGCATGGTGGTCAAGGTGGTGGGGGAGGAGACGAGTGCCAGCACAGCAGGTCCAAGCCGGTGTGTTCCGCCACAGCACACAGTGGTTCTTAACCTGGGAGTTCTCGCTATATGTAAGATCGGAGAAGATTTAGCAAGGTTCTTGCAGCTTTTCATCCTTACCCCCCTTGACGGCCTGGAAACGCAGGCCATTTCGGAAACGATCTTATGGGCGGCGATCTTATGGCGAGAAATCACTGTATTGCTGAAACGTGCACCTCCACAAACACTGGGCGCCCGCAATCACTGCCGTCCTTGCAACGCTCGGGTGGATGAGCCTCCTCTTCTCCCTCCTCTGGGTCGGCATCACCGCTGGCGCCAAGCTCCTCGACGCCAACGTGGTTGGTGGGGGGCATGGCACTCCTCGCCGCCGCGGCCGACCCGGCAGCACTCGTCCTTGCGGTGCTCGCTTGGTGGGTGGGCAAGCCGACGCCGCCCTGCCTCGCCGTGCCGCTGCGCGTGTCCACCGCCGTCACTTTCGTGGCAGCGGCGTCCGTTGCGGTGGTCATGGCGCGGCGCCTCGCCACGGGGGCGGTGGACGGCGACGTGTTTGGCTTGTTGCACACCTGTTCTTTTTTATTTTTATCCAAACGCGCGTAGTACGGGACGGCTCCAACGTGGTCACCGCCCCTTCCCTCCACCGCGGGTGAGGCACCCCCCGACGGCCCGCGCCTCTGCGCTCGCATCAAGCACGCTCGGCCGCCGCTGCGGCGCCGCCGCCAGCAGCGTCCACCGCCGCGGTCGCCACCTTTAGCGGTTGCACCGTTGCCCCCCCCCCCACTCGTCCCAGCCCCGCAGCTCCGCGTCGGCGGCCACCTCGGCGCGGCACGGCACGGCGAGCACCGTCCCCCCCCCCAACACCACCCCATTCGCCGCCGCCGCCGCCACCCGTCCACCCCACCACCCAACCACCGCCCGCTCCTTGGCCGGCACCCGCTCCGTCTGGTCCATCGACGTGGCGCACGCGCTGGCGGCGTTCCCCGGCGCCCCGCCGGTGCGCCCGACGCTCTACACCGTGCGCGCGGGGGTGCGCCCCGACTATGCGGGGGAGCGCTTCTACTCGCGCCACCTCGCCGCGGATGAGGGGCGGGTGGTTGGGCGGTTTGGCGCCGCCGCCACTGCCGGCGTCGCCGTCGTCCTCGGCCACCTGCGGCGGGACGTGCTCGCCGCCGCCGTGGCGCGGGGCGTGCTGTGCGTCGTGCTCGTTGACAAGCGGCTGATGCGGTGCAGCGAGTGCTCGCGGGGTTGGGCAGACGGCGGGGGGGGGGGGGGGGGGGGGGGGGGGGGCTCGTTGGCCGGCTCGTCGGCAGGGTCTTTGGCGGGGGCGGCGGCGGCGCGGACGCAGAGCAGGGCGAGACGGCTGGCGTTATGGGCGGCGTGATGAGCGTGGGGGGCATCGGCGGCGGCGGGGATGTGGGCGCCGTGCCTGCTGCCGCCGCGGTGACGTCAACGAGCGTCACGTCTGGGATGGGCATTTGGGGGGGGTTCCTCGGCCACTACATTCTGCTCTGCGGCTACGACGCTGCCATTGATGAGTTTGAGATGAGGGACCCTGCGAGCAGAAGAGGTGCGTGGCTGGCGGCGCTGCGTTCTGCCTGACAGTGTTTCAAAGGGTGGGCTGGTCGCCCATGCGGTGATGTCTCTGGTGTTGGCGCTTGCCGTGTGTGGGTTGCGTGCGCCGTGCCGCGCGCGCACTCGGACTCATTTCTTGTCCCGGTTGAGAGAGCGTGACTGGGCGTGAACTGACTCGTGCTTTTCCGTTTGGCTGATTGTCTTTTGGTTTACTTGATGTGTTACCCGCTGGTGGCTGAGTGGCCTGCTTGTTCTCTCTTGCTGCTGTCTTCTTTCTTTTTGTTCGGCACGCATTGACTCCTGGACCTACCGCATCAACATCTGCCTCCTCTCGCGTGTGCCACCCTACCGTAGAAGCTTGCTGGATCAAAGGGGGCGTCCTGGAGTCGGCACGCCGTGCATTTGGCACGGACGAGGACATCATTGCGATTGCGCCTGCCGTGCCTCCCTCTGCCTCTGCAGGGCCCGCACCGCCAGCTACGCAACCATTACAAGCATGTCAAGAGCAGGACGGGGCTCCGCGTTCACCAGACTCAACAGTGTTCACGTCAACAGTAAAGGCGTCGGAGCCATAGCGTCTGATAGTGCTGCTACGTACCCGAGTGGGGACAACCCTTGTTTGTTTCATCGCACCAACTCTTTTTTCATGCTGGCGTTTGGTCGGGGACACAAAACGTGGTTCCGTCTTTTGCGGGTCGGCCTCGCGTCGCACCCGCGCGTGAGCGAGCGCTGCACTCGGTCGTTAGGCCCCAATTCATCCGTGGCACGTCGATTGGCAACCCCCCCACCGCCGCGAACGCACGACCGCGGCCCCGAGATGAGCTGTACAAGCAGGCCTTCCCCTCCACTCCACAACACTATCGCCCGCTCACCAGCCGTTGACAAAGTCCATCGGCTGGCGCTCGGACCACATTTCCCCGCTACGGGCGCCAGCCCCGCCCGACGCCAACCACACGGGCGTGTCCGCCCCCTGCTCCGGCGTCAGATGCCCCTTGTTGGAAGTCATGTCCGTGCGGACGTAGCCGGGACAACAGGCAGAGACACAAACGCGGCTGCCCGCCGCCGCCTCCTCCCGCGCGAGCAGACGCACCTGCGCGGTGGCGACCATCTTGCTGACCCCGTACGCCGACCGGGGCCACCCCTTCAAATCCCCAGACACCACCGCGTTGACAAAGGACTCGCCCAGGCGGTCGAGTTCCGCCTGACCCAAGTCCGTCGCCGCCAGCCGCGCACGCTGCGGCGCGTCCGTGGCGAGGTTGTTCAAGTTGCCGGCCGTGGAGGAGACAACCACCAGTTGGCCGCCGCCCGCGCTCGCCCGTAGCGACGGAAGCAGCGCCCGGCTGCAGTCGCGCACGCCCCAGGCATTGACGGCCAGCGACTGGCGGGCAATGTCCGCGGTGAAGGCGGAGCCCTTCGCGGCCCAGCCGGCGTTGCAGACGAGCGCGTCGAGCGCGGTGCCGGCGCCAAACGCGTCGGCCGCCACCGCCTCGGCAAGGCCAGCAATGGAGGACGCGGACGTGACGTCCAGCTGGTGGAAGACCACCCGTCCGGCAACAGAGGACGAGAGGGACTCCACGGCGGCGCGACCGAGCTCAGGGTTGCGCGCCGCCAGGACGACGGTCGCGTCGGGGGAGGCGGCCAGTGCCTTGGTGATGGCCAAGCCGATGCCCTTGTTGGCGCCGGTGACGATGGAAAAACGGGGGAGGGCCATCGTCAAGGAGAATTCACCGGTGGCACGGAGAGGAAGAGCCTGGTGCAGCAGGGACGACGACACCAGCGATGATAAAACAAGTCTGCAGGCACAACACAGGTCACGTGGGAGAACGGACGCGTACTAACACACCACTCGAACAACAGATACCAGCAGAAACCATGGAGTACACAGACTGCAACAGCTCCGGAAGGTGAGAGCGAGGGCGAGGGCCACCCCCAAGCCAGTCTGGCCCGACTTGCAGGACGCAGATGCATCATGAGTCGTACGTAGGAGGTCGAGGAATCTGCTCTGCCCTTTCTCAAATTGTGGAATATGCTTACAGTGTGTTCTCACCATAAGATCGGGGTTGATTTGTAAAGGCCCTTGCAGTTTTCATATCTACCCCGGTTGACGACCTGGAAACGCAGGTCTTTTCGGAAATGATCTTATGGCCGCTGATTTTATCGCGAGAAAATGCTATAATCAAGATGTACACAATTCATATTTCCGCAGTTTCCGGCTTGGAGTCGCTGGTCATGGCCGGCAAAAACGAGCAGATCAGGGTTGGACTGTAGACAAACGACCACTGGGAACCAACGGTGTGTAAGCTGAGGTAGACGTGGTCGTTTCTGTGCCTCCAATCCAGTCATCAGCAGGCCCCACACGGCTCGTTCGTCGCGCAACGACCGACCCGCGGTGGCCGCAGTCACAGCAGCCACTAAAGCACTGTTCTCGGTGTGGCCCGACATCGCGGAGTCGCACTGCGTGACGAGGCGAGACCCCTCTCAGCCTCTTGGGCGCAGCACCGCATGGCCGCCCAAGGAGGGGCGCGTCACGGTGTGTATGCTTATGCCGATCACGAGGGCCCCCCGTTCGCAACACCTCTACGTGACGTGCAGGAGAGCCCCCTGCGCGCCCAAGACCTTGGAGTGGCCGCTGGTTGGTCTTAATCGTAAAAAGAGGTGGCACCGACCGGATCGCCGCACAGCTGGGTGGGCCCGCACGGGGTTTGGCCGTTGCAAGCACCGTGCCCGGCCACCGGTGCCGGTGTAAATACGACACTTGATATTCTGTATGGGGCATTGGCTGAACCACAGGGGCATCAAGGAGGCCGCTGGCGTGTGGGGTGGTACGCGCGCCCTGGAGCGCCCAGGCAAGAGGGGCACGCACCGTGGTTGGAAATAGCGTTTTTTAAGTGGCCGCTGGCCCGCCCCGCTTACACAGACCAGCCCCCCCCGCCTCTCCCCCGAAAATGCCGACACGTTGGGCGCGGCGGCACGCGCGCCAGGCGGGTGGCCCTGCGAATCCCTCGTGGCGCCGCGCGGCGGCCCCGCCGCGCGAGAATCGAGGCGGGTGCGCCCGTGCACTCGGACAGATGCGCCGAGGCCATCAGATGATCGGCATGAGGATGAGTGTCGAGGATGTGCACGACATCGAGGCCGTTCTCCGCGACGACGCCCATCACCCGGTCCATCGCATCCGTCGACGTGGCCAGGGAAGCGGGGTCGAGATTCCAGACCACGTCGATCAACGCGGCCTTTCGTGTGGCCGGATCGGCGCAGACGTATTGGATGGAACCGGTATCGGGTTCGTAGATGCCCCACACGTCCGGCGAGCCGGGGCCGGTCGAGGGCGACTGGCGGATGATCGCGTCGGTGAGGCTCATGCAGGTTTTCCGGCGGGTCTGAACACGGATGAAGCCTTGAGACGCCCTCCCAGCCACAGGCCCGCGATCATGGCGGGCAGGAAGACGAGCGTGCCGGGGGCGAGCAGCGGCAGCGCGGTCCAGGCCGGACCGGGGCAGAAGCCGCCGATCCCCCAGCCGATGCCGAACAGGGCCGCCCCGGTCAGCAGCGGGCGGTCGATGGCGGTGGTCGTCGGCACATCGAAATCGTCCATCAGCACGGGCCGCGCGCGCCGCCATGCAAGGCGATAGCCGAGATAGGCCGTCACGCTCGCCCCGCCCATCACGAAGGCAAGCGAGGGGTCCCACGTCCCCGCCACGTCGAGGAAGTTGAGCACCTTCGCCGGGTCGCTCATCCCCGCGACCACAAGGCCGATGCCGAACACGAGGCCGCACAGAAAACCGACTATCAGCTTCATCGTCCTATTCCCCGATGATGTGGCGCAGGACGAACACGGTCGCCCCCGCGAAGGCCATGAAACAAGCCACGGCGGCCAGCGACCGCGTGGAAAGGCGCGCCAGTCCGCACACTCCGTGACCGGACGTGCAGCCCGACCCGAGCGCGGTGCCGACCCCCACCAGCAACCCGGCGAGGACCATCATGGGAAGATTGCCCGGCACCGACTGGCGCACCGCCTGCGGATCGACCAGCATGACGAGCAGCGGCGCGGCGACCAGTCCGGCGATGAAGGCCACGCGCCACGACTGGTCGGCAGCCCCCGACAATCCGAGGGCACCGCGCGAGATGCCCGCGATGCCCGCGACGCGCCCGAACAGCGCCATCGTCATCACGGCGCTCAACCCGATCAGCACGCCGCCCAGCAGCGACGCCCAGGGCGTGAAGTCGGTGGGAGGTAGCGGCATGGATCGAACTCCTTCATCAGGTATCGGGCATCAGGCATCGGGGAAATGCAGGTTGCCTGCACGGTTCGATCCGCTATATATGAGTGATGCCTTATTTAGTCAAAGCTAATGTTATGGATGCGGGTATGCGGCGGGTGTGCGAATGAAGTCCGGAAAAGATGCCGCGACGACCGGGGTCATCGCGCCGGACGACCCGGAACATGATCATGATCTAGACGCGCTGGAGCACCGCGCCGAGCACGTGGCCGCGCGTCTGGCAGAACTCGCCAACGCCAAACGCCTTCTGATCCTGTGCCACCTCGCCCGCAAGGACGCGGAAGCGGGCGCGGAAGGGCCGGGCGAAGCCACCGTCGGCGAGCTACAACGGGCCGTCGGCCTCGGCCAGTCCGCCCTGTCCCAGCACCTCGCCCGCCTTCGCACCGCCGGCATGGTCGCCACGCGCCGCGAGAGCCAGACCATCCACTACCGCATCGCCGACGAGGAAACCCGCGCCATCATGCGCGGCCTCTACGACACGTTCTGCGGACATCAGGCTCCGCATGATCGGTAATATGCCTTTGCCGAAAAGCAGTTTTCCGCGATGCGGATCATGCTGTGAGCGCGCGTCTGGAAAACGATCCACACTTGGAATGCTGGCTGGAGTACACCGATTTCATCCGTATGCAGACGCTTCGGTGATGGGCTGCATATATATTTTTCGTCCTCTTGTAG
>ENA-ORXT01004146-ORXT01004146.1-marine-metagenome-genome-assembly--contig:-NODE-4146-length-15229-cov-12.648957_pt1 | contig 15229 bp, 11 predicted proteins | sample MGYA00237868_ERZ511482 | MGnify/ENA metagenome assembly ERZ511482 | reverse complement strand
AAACACAAAAGAAACAAAAGGTTTTTGCTTTTGAAACATACCAATAAAACATAAAACACACAGCAATTTTTTGTGAAAAACCTTTTGTTTCTCAAAAAAAAACGTCTAAGAACACGTCCTACATCTGACTTCTGACAGAAAAATATAATTTTTCGGTCTGACCTCTGACTTCTTTTCTGTTGACTTCTTTTATTTCTTCCATTTAATATTGCACCCCCCACTAGGTCGTTGCAAAGTGGTAACAGGTCGACCAACAATCACCGCATCCAAAGCAGCACGCAGGTCTGAACCTGTAACAGGTTTACCAGAATTTGGTCGAGAACCATCTAATTGCCCTCTATAGACTAAGCGCAAATCCTTATTAAATACATAAAAATCAGGCGTGCAAGCAGCATCGTATACTTTTGCTATTTCCTGTGTTTTATCATATAAATAAGGAAAAGGATAGCCTACATTTAAGGCATGAGTCCGCATTAAATCGGGTCCATCTTGCGGATAGTTGACCACATCATTCGAGCTAATGGCCACAAAACCAACGCCTATTGCTTGATATTCTTTAGCTAATTTGACTATCGCTTCATTAACATGAATGACATAAGGACAATGGTTACAGATAAACATAACTACCGTTGCTTTTGGACCTTGAACATCCGCTATACTAAGCGTTTTACCAGATACGGTATCTGGCAAAGAAAAAGGAGGTGCCATCGTTCCTAATGGCAACATATTAGATTCTATATAAGACATATTTTGTAAGTATAAAGTATGAGGTATGAAGTATGAACTAGGGGCATGAAGTATAAGAAATAAGTTTTGTTTGCAACACCTTATACTTCATACCTCATACCTATTCTTAACGCATTCTAGGGCGGCGACGTTTACCACCTGGCTTCATGGTCATTGGGTTAATACCTGCTCGTCCTGCTGCTTTGGCAGCGCCTCTATTCTTCATCGCTTTTTCCATTTGTTGGACTTGTTCTTTTATTTGAGGCTCCGTAACCTTTAAACTTTTTAATTTTTTTAAATGGACTTGGGCTTGTTGCCACTTGCCTTTAGACGCTGCAATATTGGCCATTTGTAGTTCTACCATCGCCGTTTCATTATCTGAACCTAAACCGATAGATTGCGCTTCCGAAAAATAGGAAGCTGCGCTATCCATATCTTTATTAGCGCCTGCTAAAGTACCTTTTAACATATTATAATACGCTCGATTGGTCGTAAATAACCATTCTGGTTTAATAGTTAAACCTAAGCGTTGCTCTGCTTCTTCAAACTTCTGTTCCTGCAATAATTGCGCAGCTGATTGCACGGTTCCTAATAAGATATAACCAGCTAGTAAAATCACGCCCGCTAATAAAAAGGGGAAGGCATACCAGAATCCGTAAGCAAAAGCTAGTATCGTTCCACCTACCAAACAGAGGGCAATAAGGGCAAAACGCAGATAAATATTGATTGTAAACATGTACTTTAAATGATAGTGAGTTATAATTTTATCTATTGTACAAAGTTAAGGATTCTTAAATGGAAGTATTAGGGAATGACTTAAAATCTTATCTTTATCTGGACTTTAGCTATTGGTCTTTAGTCTTTGGTACGCCTAGGACAACATGCCATTTCGCAGAAATTGTATAGGCGAAGACCTAAATTTTAATCAATAGACTTGCCCTCCTTTAAGAAACACCTATCTGAAATGCGCTGTTTCTGCTATTTTCCTCTAAAAAATAACTCAATAAATATATTATTCAGTGATTTTTTAAAGAAAACTAGCAAAAAAATAGCTATTTCATATAAGTATTTTTAAAGAAGGACAAGTCTAATACTAAATGCTATTAATTATGCTCAAAAATAAATTCCTGCTATATTTCTTCTTCTTTTGTTTAGGTAAGCTATCCGCACAAAATCCATTAACAACAATTATTCAAGAAAATAAATCCGTTTTTGGTGATATATTTGACCGTCCTGACCATTACGAAGTACAGATTCTATACACCCAAATTAATCGAGCCGAAGATAATAGCCCTATATTCACTACTTTTTCATACCGACTGAATGAGGCGCAGTACTTTTACCCTGCTAGTACCATAAAAATGCCGACCGCATTTCTGGCATTAGAAAAATTAAATGATTTAGGGATTATAGGTTTAGATAAACAAACACCTATGCGTATAGGTGTGGGCAGTTCTCCACAAACAGCTATGCAACACGATAGTACTGCCGAGGATACCCTTCCTTCTATCGCTCATTTTATCAAAAAAATATTTTTGGTCAGTGACAATGACGCTTATAATCGCTTGTATGAATTTATGGGGCAGCAACAATTAAATGAAAAACTTTGGGAGAAAGGATTTAAGAATAGCAGAATTATTCACCGTTTATCCGCACCCAACTATGATAAAGTAACTAACAGATTTACGAATCCCATCACTTTTTACAAAGGCGACACTATCTTATATCATCAAGGAGAAGTATTTAGTAAAGCTTATCCTTCCTTGGATTTGAAAAGAGAAATACGGGGAAAAGGCTATGAAAATAAGGCGGAAAAAATAGTGAATGAACCATTCGACTTCACCTATAAGAATTATATTTCTTTACAACACTTGCACGATATATTAAAAACGGTGCTATTTCCAGCATCGGTTCCTAAACAACAACGATTTAGATTGACAGAACCAGACTATGCCTTCCTATACCAATACTTATCACAAACACCAAGAGCTGGTAAATATCCTTATTATGATAAACCAGATGGCTATGTAAAGTTTTTTTTGTTTGGCGGTGCTACAGAAAAGATACCCGAGCACATTCGAGTCTTTAATAAAGTAGGAGATGCTTATGGTTATTTAACAGATGTAGCTTATGTTATTGATTTTAAAAACCAAATAGAGTTTATGGTTGCTGCAACCATTCATGTAAATGACAATCGCATTTATAATGACGGAGTTTATGAATATGAAGAAAAGGGCTTTCCTTTCTTTAAAAGTTTAGGCTGGTTGATTTATAACTACGAATTAAAAAGAAACCGTAATTTTCTACCTAATTTAAGTAAATTTAAGCGATAGCTTAGAGATTAAGTGTTAGCAAGAGAATAGCTTAAATTCGACAAGTTTATCCATTGTACTAAAGTAGTTGATAGTTCGAAACCTTATTACACGGTCGCTTCCCGCGACCCTGTAATTTAAATCGACGATTTCTAGTGAGATAAATTACAGGGTCGCGGGAAGCGACCGTGTAATAAGGTTCTATATGTCAACCGACTAGATAAACTTGTCTTAAATTCTGGTTACTTCTGATACATCTGAAACAGGGATTATTCCTGTTATTAGTGTGTATGGAGTTGATATTATAGATAGAGGATTTAATTTTGTCGGTGACACGGCTGTTTCTCAATCTAATATTTCTTATCAATTAGTAGGAATGGAAGGTAGTAGAATTCTTAAAATAGAATGGAATAATGTCGGCTTTTTTGATGAGCTATCGGGCGACAATGTCTCTACTGGTTTTACAAATTTTCAACTATGGTTAATGGAAGGAACAAATGATATTGAAATCCATTTTGGACCTAATTCCATTTTGCAACCCGAACTATCTTACGCAGGGACAACAGGAGCAAATATAGGCTTATTTCCAGGATATGATGTGGTAGAAGATACGATTACAAGCACCGCTTATGTTTTAGGAGGGGATCCTTCTGCACCCATTTTAAATGAAATTACCTCTTTGGAGGATGCAACTTTTCTAGATGGAACAATTCCAGACGGAACAATTTATCTTTTTTCCGCAGATACTACGGGTACTATGACTATGGATACTACGGGTACTATGACTATGGATACTACGGGCACTATGGCTATGGATACTACGGGTACTATGGCTATGGATACTACGGGTACTATGGCTACGGACTCTACTGATACTACTACTAGTATATATGATGCCATACAATTGCCAGCTTTTTCTATTGCACCCAATCCAGCTAATCAAGTTGTAAGGATTTTGTCGGATGAGACGCTAGAAACAATTGTCCAGATACAATTAGTATCAATAGATGGACAAATAATCAAACGTTTTTCATCGACTACTAGGGAATTAGATATAACTGGTTTGGCAAATGGAATATACGGAGTACAGTTAATAACGGAAGGAGGAGGAAGTGTACTGAAGCGGTTTGTGAAGAAATAATTATCAAGTTCAAGTTCAAAACGGGACGCTGACTAGACGTTGACTAGATGTGAAAACCCCCGCATTCATACGGGGTTACTCGTGTTCAACTACTCCGTAGTTCGTATTCAAATTAAAACTCAAAATATGGCATGAATAAATGTCACAATTTGAACTTGAATACCACGAACTACGGAGTAGTTGAACACGAGTAACCTCGTATGAAATGCGGGGATTTTCACATCTAGTCAACGTCTAGTCAGCGTCCCGTTTTGAATTTGAATTTGAGTTTGAATTTGTTATTCTTTCTAATCAATCTGTGCTTCTACGGTAGGAGCAGCCGACACTTTTTTTGGTCTATATTCAATTTCATTGTTAGTATTAAAGAAAGCATCTAAATAGTATAGCGTCGCTCTTCTATCTTTAGCACGAAGTACTTTAAAGGCTTTTACGGTATTTTTTAAAGCCTTCTTTTTTGTATTAAAATAAGATACAGTAGCGTCTAAATTTTCTAGGTCTTGTTCAAATCCCATGTAAATTCGTTCTTGAATAGAAGTCATTCCATAATTTGCATTAGGTAGCGCATAAGAAGCATCTACTAAGCCAGAAAAATCAAAATCATAAGGGATAGCAAGATATTTTCCATCTTTACTAACTACTTTTATGTTTCTGCCTATCGTCGAATCCCAATCACTATTGCCTATCATGTATTGAAAAACTGCAGTTGTATAAAAACTTTCTAAATGAAAATCTCTTGCCGAAAACCCTCTTTCTTGCTTACTTTTTTCAGCAGTGATTCTATGTCTCATTTGGGCAGTATCTTCTATTAAAAAGCCCCATTGTTCGATAGTACTTTCTGTATTCGTGTCTATGTAGGTAATCTTTAATAATTGCACTCTAAAGCTATTAGTAGTCAATTCATTATATAATTTATAAGCTAAGTATTCCTTTAGAATGATCGCTTTACTATCCTCATCCTCTTCCATACATTGCGTTACCAACTTCATGTCATCAAACTTTGCTAAGCCAGCCTCTTTTAATTCTGATTTTTTAAAATTTAACTTCATCGGAGGCATTGCTGTACAACGCATTCTTCTATAATTTCCTCTTAAGGTAATACTCGTATTCCAAGTTTGTTGTTGACCAGTAGCATCTATAAAATACAATGCAACTATTTGTCCATCTCCACTTCTACGATTCGTTTTTAAGGTCTCAAAATCGCCAGTCATGGTCACTTCCAGTACTTCTTGGTGATTCATGAGGTCGAAAATACTAGGAGTAGTGGTTGCAAAGCTACTTGTTGGCATTAAAAACAAAACACACATAGAAATAGTCGCTACTATATAAGTTTGAAATTGATGCCTATTTTTTAAATTCTTCATTACTTGCTTCATCATTGCTTGTTTAGATAATGACGCAATCATAAAATTGTCATTAAATTAATTGATGGTGCAAAGATGTGCTTATTAAGCATTATTGTATAGGTCAAAACAAGTTAGTTAATGGTAAAAATGGGACAAATTGAAAAATGAATCTTATTGTTTACTGTACGTTTATTTTGTGTTAACTTTTTGTAAAGCGTATAATTAATTTAAAATTAAGAATTATATTCTATATTTATCGGAATTTTAATGATAAAAAAGAATTATATTCTGTTATTTATATAGAAAATAGAAAAAACATCGTTTTTGAAGGTATTTTTTAACATTTGAATAGAAAATGTTAAAAAATGGTAAATAGTAGACATTTAGCAAAAAATAAAATACGACTAAAGGTGCCTTAACAAGAAGGAAAATAGATAGGAATGGGCTCTTATCTGTTCAAAAAATAGGTAAAAGAATGGTTTTGGTCAAATTTTTCCTACAGATAGGAAGCGCTAGAAAATATCCTTTGGACTAGCAAGTCTCTAAATCTTATAAAACTACTTGGTCTAGCGGTATCGTTATTCTCTCATTTTAAGTATTATTGCGAAAAAATTAATTAAGAACCACAGATGCAAGAAGTACTGACCATAGTAAAAATAGGCGGCAATGTCATTAATAATGAACCCGTCCTAGCTAAAGTCTTACAAGACTTTAAAAATTTAAAAGAAAAAAAAATATTAATACACGGCGGCGGTAAAAAAGCGAGTGAATTAATGAAGCGTATGGGAATGCAGCCAACGATGATAGACGGTAGAAGAGTGACAGACGCAGCTACTTTAGAAATCGTAACCATGGTTTATGCAGGATTAATTAATAAAAATATTGTTGCTCAATTACAAGCCATCGACTGCGATGCCATCGGTATGTCTGGTGCAGACCTTAATGCTTTGCAATCCCATAAAAGAATCGTGAAGGAAATTGATTACGGCTTAGTAGGAGATATAGATAAAGTCAATGGATTGGCTATTAATCGCTTATTAAATGCTCAATTTACGCCTGTTTTTTGTGCCATTACGCATGACAAAAAAGGGCAGCTATTAAATACGAATGCAGATAGCATCGCTGCAAACGTTGCCGCAGGTATGAGTACTTATTTTTCGACTAGGCTGATTCTCTGTTTTGAAAAAGATGGCGTATTAAGTGATCCAGCAGACGATAGTTCCGTTATACCAAGTATTAGTTATAAAGAATTTCAAGCTCACAAAGCCACTGGTGTTATTTCAGCAGGAATGATTCCTAAGATGGATGGGGCATTTTTTGCGCTGCAACATGGTGTACAAAATGTGTATATTGCAGGTATTCATGCACTAGAAAATACGATGGTAAAAGGAACAGAATTATGCTTGTAAATACACTTATTAAAGAAGAGGCAATCCAATTATTAAAAAAACTAATCGCAACGCCCTCTTTTTCCAGAGAAGAACAAGAGACTGGAGATTTAATTGAATTGTTTTTTAGAAAAAGAAGTATCGTGCCTCAACGCATTGGCAATAATATATTGGTGCGCTCAAAACATTGGTCCGCCACCAAGCCCACTATTTTATTGAATTCTCATCACGATACGGTTAAACCTGCAAGCGGCTACACGAAGGATCCTTATAATCCAGAAGTGAGTGGTAAAAAACTATATGGCTTAGGTAGCAATGATGCAGGCGGTTCTTTAGTGGCATTAATCGCTACTTTTATGCACTTGCATGAGCAAAAATTGCCTTATAATTTACTATTTGTCGCATCGGCAGAAGAAGAAATTTCTGGTCCTAATGGAATTGCGGCAGTACGAGATAACATCGCCCCTATTGCTTTAGGTATTATCGGAGAACCTACGCAAATGCGGATGGCGATAGCAGAAAAAGGCTTGATGGTAGTGGATGGAGAGGCTAAAGGAGAATCGGGTCATGCAGCAAGAGACGAAGGAGAAAACGCTTTATATATTGCCTTGAAAGATATTGAATGGCTTAAAAGCTATGAATTCGAAAAAGTATCGGACGTTCTAGGAAAAACCAAAATGACCGTAACGCAAATTCAGGCAGGTACGCAACACAATGTCGTTCCAGATAGCTGTAAATTTGTAATTGATATCCGAACGAATGAGGAGTACAGTAATGAAGAAGTTTTTGAATTAATCCAAAAACACACAGCGTCTGAACTTACTGCTCGTTCTTTTCGGTTAAATTCTTCCAAAATTGCACTCGACCACCCAATTGTACTTAGGGGGAAAGCATTAGGTTTACCTCACTATGGATCGCCTACGCTTTCCGATCAAGCACTTTTACCCTTCACGACTATTAAAATTGGTTGTGGTAAATCCGCTCGTTCGCATACAGCGAATGAGTTTATTTATGTGAAGGAAATTGAAGAGGGGATAGGGGTATACTTGCAATTATTGGAAGGCTTGATTCTTTAAAAAATTAAATTCATTATTTCCCACTATGCAGGTAGTTGTTTTTAGCACTATTTTAAAAGACAAAGACATTCCTTTCGTACAAGAATTTTTCAATACGCTCCACGAAGAGGGAATCTATGCCTATGTATATAAACCTTACTTAGAACAAACGGTTGGGAAAATAGAATTCATACAAGATGTCGGCGAATTTGATGGATATATAGACTTTCAACTAGGAAAGCATTTTGATTGTGTCATTACACTGGGAGGAGATGGAACAATTTTGGCAGCAACAACCGCTGTTCGAGATAGTAATGTCCCTATATTGGGTATTAATTTAGGTCGACTTGGTTTTTTATCGAGCATTGAAAAAAAGCGAATAAAGGAAGCACTTGGTTTAGTTAGAAAAGGTCGTTTTACATTAGATGAACGACACTTGTTGGCTTTAGAATCCAACAAGCCCTTATTTGGAGAAATGCCTTTTGCGCTCAACGATTGCACCCTATTGAAGCGAGACACTTCCTCGATGATTACCATTCACGTCTATATCAATGGTGCTTATCTTAACACCTATTGGGCAGATGGTATTATTATCGCTACTCCCACAGGTTCGACTGGCTATTCTTTAAGTTGTGGTGGACCTATCGTTTTTCCCGGTTCTGGAAACTTTATCATTACGCCTGTTGCTCCTCACAATTTAACGACCCGTCCCGTTGTCATTTCGGATAACTCGGTTGTTTCTTTTGAAATAGAAGGTCGAGCAGAAAATTTTCTTTGTACCCTAGATTCTAGATTTGAGCTAATCACTGCCGATCACCAATTGGCAATTCGCAAGTGTGATTTTACCGTTAAATTTATCCAATTACCTGATACAGATTATCCAAAAACGATCCGACAAAAACTAGCATGGGGTAAAGATTCTCGGACTTGATCTACCTTCCATTTCTTGTCTATTGCCATTTCTCTATAGAAAAACCTAATTTTGCGCCTTTCTATGAACTTTTGCACGAAAAGATTCGTAAGTTTAGAAAAAGAAGTCAGAAGTCAGACCGAAAAATAAATTTTTCTGTCAGAGGTCAGATTTATGACGTGTTCTTAGACGTACCGCTAACGTAATTAGACGTTTTTTTGAAACACAAAAGGAACAAAAGTTTTTTATTTTTGGAAGCATACCTGTAAAACGTAAAACATACAGCAACCTTTTGTGAAAAATCTTTTGTTCCTTTTGTGTTTCAAAAAAACGTCTAATTACGTTAGCGGTACGTCTAAGAACACGTCATAAATCTGACTTCTGACAGAAAAATTTATTTTTCGGTCTGACTTCTGACTTCTTCTCTATTAAATCAACTACTCAATAATAATGATCAATATTACCCTTCCAGATGGTAGTGTCCGCCAATATGAAAGCGGCGTAACCGCTATGCAAATAGCAGAATCTATTAGCTCGGGATTAGCAAGAAATGTACTATCGGCTAAAGTTAATGGCGAAGTGTGGGATGCCACCCGTTCTATTCCAACAGATGCAAGAGTGCAGTTGTTAACCTTTAATGACGATGATGGAAAAATGACCTTTTGGCATTCTACCGCACACTTGATGGCAGAAGCATTAGAGGCATTATATCCTGGTGTAAAACTAGGAACGGGACCAGCTATTGAAAATGGGTTTTATTACGATGTGGACTTAGGAGATCAAAAATTATCTTCGGATGACTTTGGTCGAATTGAGAAAAAGATGTTGGAATTGGCAAGAGAGAAAAACACTTTTGTTCGCCAAGATATTACCAAAGCAGACGCCTTAAAGTTTTTCCAAGAAAAAGGAGATGAGTATAAACTGGAATTGATTGAAAAGCGAGGAGAAGACGAAGCCTTGACCTTGTACACACAAGGTAATTTTGTGGATTTATGCAAAGGACCGCATATTCCAAATACAGGAAAAATTAAAGCTGTTAAACTAACAAAGATAGGAGGGGCATTTTGGCAAGGAGATGAAAATCGCCAACAAATGACTCGATTAAGAGGTATTTCTTTTTTGAAGCAAAAAGATTTGACGGCTTATCTTCACATGATTGAAGAGGCAAAAAAACGAGACCACAGAAAACTAGGGGCAGAAATGGACCTATTCATGTTCTCTGAAAAAGTGGGACAAGGTTTGCCGATTTGGTTACCAAAAGGAAATGCGATAAGAGAGCGCTTGATGAAATTTATGCAAGATGAGCAAGTGAAGCGAGGGTATAAATTAGTAACAACGCCACATATTGGCAAGAAGGATTTATACGTCACTTCTGGGCATTATGAGAAATATGGCGAAGATAGTTTTCAGCCTATTCGTACCCCAAAAGAAGACGAAGAATTCTTTTTGAAACCAATGAACTGCCCGCATCACTGCGAAATTTACGCACATCGCCCGCACTCTTACAAAGAATTGCCTTTAAGAATTGCAGAGTTTGGAACGGTTTATCGGTATGAGCAAAGTGGAGAATTACATGGCTTATCTAGGGTAAGAGGATTTACGCAAGATGATGCGCATATTTTCTGTACAGAAGATCAGTTAAAAGATGAGTTTTTAAATGTACTGGATTTAGTAAAGGTTGTTTTAAATAAAATGGGCTTCGATAACTATACGGCGCAAATTTCTTTAAGAGACCCAGATAAACCAGAAAAATACATTGGCTCGGACGAGAACTGGAAAAATGCAGAAGCTGCCATTATTGACGCAACTAAAGAGGTCGATTTAGAGACGGTGCAGGTGTTAGGCGAAGCGGCATTTTATGGGCCTAAACTTGATTTTATGATCAAGGATGCGCTAGGTAGACAATGGCAATTAGGAACGATTCAGGTAGATTATAATTTACCAGAACGTTTTGAATTAGAATATGTAGGTTCGGATAATCAGAATCACCGTCCTGTAATGATACACCGAGCACCTTTTGGTTCTTTGGAGCGATTCATGAGTATTTTGATTGAGCATACTGCGGGTAAATTTCCTTTATGGTTGACGCCTGATCAGTTTGTTGTACTACCGATTAGTGATGACTATAATGACTATGCAAAATCAGTGGTGGATCAACTAGCTATAAAAGATATTCGAGGTATCGTAGATGATAGAACGGAAAGTATCGGTCGGAAGATTCGAGATAATGAGTTAAAGAAAATTCCTTTCTTATTGATTGTGGGCGAGAAAGAAGTAGCGGCAGGTGGCGTAGGTGTTCGTAGACAAGGAGATGGAGATAAGGGGATGATGAGTGTGGCGGAGTTTGCGGATTATTTTACTAAGCTGTTGGAGGATTAAAATCCAGTTGGCAAAGTCGCTTGTGCAATTTCGATAGAAATTGCACAAGCAATCCGCTTTACGTCCATACATTATCAATAGCCACTATTGGCGCATCCACCCAATCCATCATCGCATTCACCAACTTCACTTGCTTAAAACTAGGAATCTCTTCTTGGTGAATAATTCTTTCCTTAATAATCTTTTCTTGTAATAAAAAAGCACGTTGTACGCCCTTTAGCAGCGGAGTAGAAGGAGTCCACCAAGTTTGCCCATCATTAAAAACGAGGTTGGCATAATAGCTATCTGTTACTAAATTATCTTTTATAATTATCACATCATCATAAATTCCACGTTGGGAATATAATTGGTGGAGGGCTGTTCTATCGACCGTTTTGTAGCGGTAGTCTATATTTCCTGAAACTACTTTTAAATGTCGAATGGCTCGCTGTTGATAAGGATGAATTTCTATTGTATCAATATCAGCAGTATATAGGACTCTTATTTTAAATAAACCTGTTGGATGCTCTTTTAAAAAAGGATAAAGGGCAGCCTGTAAATTGATAGGTTTATCTAAACATAAAACTTCCATACGCGTTTTATTCAACCTTGCTTCATGCTCAGACAATAGAAATAATTGTCCATCCTTCAATTTAATACTTTCAATAAATCGGGACATAGACTTTATCTAAGAGTTCTTGATATTCGCTTTCGCAAACACTATTGGTGGTAATGCCTCCCCCACTTCGATACACTAATTGCTCACCTACTTTTTCAATATATCGAATCATCACACCGCTATCTAAATTATTGCCATCGAAGAAGCCAAAAATACCTGTATAATAACCTCTGTCTTGACCCTCTGCGCTTCGAATAATTTCTACCGTTTTTTTCTTGGGTGCGCCACTAACGGAACCCGCAGGTAATAAACGCATCAGTATATCTCCAATGGTATCTTGATAGTTGGAAGGCAAGGTACCTGATATTTTAGAACTTACTTGTAGCAAGGATTTTTGGGCTGTTTGCAAATGATCAATATATCGAAATTGGTCTACTCGTACTTTACTAGCCACCAAATTCAGATCATTGCGAATTAAATCTACGATAGTACAATGCTCTGCTTTTTCTTTTTTATCAGCTAGAATAATTTCCGCCGCATTTGGGATATTTGCATCAATCGTTCCCTTCATTGGAAAAGAAGCAATTTGACCGTCTTTGATTTGCACAAAAGTTTCTGGTGAAAAGAGGACTAGATTGGGATGAACCAATAATTTATATTTAGCCAGACTTCTTTTGTAAATTTCGGCTAGACTCAAATTAAGCGCAATAGGCGTTGGAAAAGTAAGATTTAATAAATAAGAATTCCCCTGATTAATTTCTGATTGGACTAACTGAAAAGCCTTCCGATAAGTAGCTGGATCAATGGGCGATTTTACTAAGTCAATCGATGCATTAGGTAAAGTACTCGTTTGTTCGTTTTTTAAAAAAGGGAAAGAGGGAATAGAGCGAAGCCCATTTATTTCCCAACAGATAGGATACTGCCGCATTTGTGGGGCAGATAATACAATGGGTTTCTGTAATTCAAAATCCAGCATAAAAAAGAATGCTTCTCTTTTCTTACCGAATTCATTCATTAATGCCTGTGCAGTTTCTTTTGAAACAGTTGGGGGCGTAAAATGAATTGTTTTAGTCATGTATAGAATGCTTTAATCGTTTTCTATTTAGACGTTGATGGCTTGTTTTTAATAGTTATAAGATAGTTAAATCGTACCAATTTAATGCGATATCTAGGAGAAAATTCACAGCTATCAGATTATTGTGCATGTTTGCGTCCTACGTAATTGCCAAATTTATTTGGCAGATTCAAAATGCGTCAATTTTTGTTTTAAAAAACTAAGTATAACAAGTGGAATCTGCCAAATAAATTTGGCAATTACGTAGGACACAAGCATACGTAATCATCACTTTTTTAGCTGACAATCTAAACAATAAGACAATAAAGCAATTTTAGCCATTCACTTACTTACCCCTAAAAAACGACTCAAATTATCTATACACTTCTCTCTATCTAAATGCCACGCACTATAGGGTAAAAAGAATAGTTGGAAATTCATTCTATTCAATAGCTGAATTTTAGATAAAGAAAACTGCCCTTCTAATTCACCTGGATAACCAATTAAATCAATACAATAGGTTTTATTATTATTGACAACGACAAGGTCAATATCCGTACCTGCCACAGGATAAGATTTCAAAATCGTATCTACCTTCCACATTTCCACTAAAGCAATCACCTGTTCTGCAAACAAGTCATATACTTCATTCTCGTGTAAGGGGATTTGCTGTTGCTGGCGAATGCTTGATAAATATTGTGGCAATAAATAACTGGGATTTAATTTTTGATAATCAACAGAAGCAAAGACGATTTGCCTGTTTCTTGCCCTCGTAATACTTACATTAAAAACATCTGCTTTATTGAGATAAATATAAGTAGAAGGGTGGGTAGAATCATCCACCACAAAAGATAAAAACATAATATCTCTTTCCTCTCCTTGAAAATGATAAGGTGTACCAATTAAAATTTGATGCCGTTTTATTGCATTCAAATCTACCGTCTCTCGCAGCATAGATTTCAATAAATTCACTTGCGCTCGAAATGGAGAAAGTATACCTATGGATTTACACATCTTTTTATCTAGACTAGCAGCGGTGTGAATGTGTTCCTTTAGTTCTGCTAGTATTAATTCCGCTTCTTTTTTATTGCAGCCCTTTTCATCCCTAGTACCATCAAACACTTTTAAAAAAATATTTTTCTCCATTAAAGTAGTCGGTGCTGCCGTCATTATTGTTAGCTTGTTTTCATAAAACGCATTATTGGAGAAAGCAATAATATCTGGTAAACTTCGATAATGTTCGTCCAAAAATATAACCTGTTCTTGACTACCGATAGATTGATTAACGAGATCTAGAATACTGTCTTTTCTGTAATCAATCGTAGTAGCAGCAAGACCATTGTTTTCTTTCAATATAGCTTGTTGTTTAGCAGATAAAAAAGAAATATGTCGTAGTTGCTTTGGGTCGCCCACTACCACTATTTTTTTTGCTCGATACATCAAAGGAATAATACTAGCAATGTCACATTGGGTCGCTTCATCAATAATTAATAAATCGAATATTTCTTTTTCTAAAGGTAAAATTTGATGTATATCTGTCGTATTACAAATCCAAGCAGGCAAGGCTTGTAAGACAATACTAAAATCTAACTTATCAAAATTTTCTTGAATTAAATTGCCAATGTCTTCACTAAGCGCATTTATTAAATGCTTAATCTCGTTTCTTTTCCCTGCAAGCGTATTGTACAGATGAGCATCATATCGTTCTTTGATATACTTTTTAATTTTCTTATTTCTTTTATTTTCTGCCTCGTCTAAACTAGCTTTAATTTTCCAAACAGGCTGGCTATTATTGTATTTGTATTCAATCCATTTTTTTCTAAATAAGCTGATAAAATTCCTTTTATTTTCATAGAAAAAACGCCCCCAACTAATTTCCTCTTTTTCTTTAGTAATCAATTGTGCGGTTAGCTGCTTTATTTGCTTGGTAAGTGCATTTATCTCCGAATTAGATTTTTTAAGATTTAGTTTATCTACTTTTCTTAGTGTTACTCCATTCAAAATATTTTTTAAACGAGTTTGTAAACTCCTTTTATACGTTTTTCTTGCTGTTTTAATCACAATACCTTTCAAGCCGAAAACCGTTTCTATTTTATGTGCAATTACTTTTCCTGCTTGATTATTTTTGGAAGCAATTAGTACAGATTTTCCTTGACTAATATAATCGGTAGCTAAAGCAGCAATTGTAAAAGATTTACCAGTACCGGGAGGCCCTATTACTAAGGTCATTTTATATTCCGCTACTCTATTAAAAACTTGTTTTTGACTATCGCTTAAAGAAACGGGCACGAGTATGTCTTTTTCTTTTATAGCACGTTTTTTA
>ENA-ORXT01004144-ORXT01004144.1-marine-metagenome-genome-assembly--contig:-NODE-4144-length-15234-cov-3.655275_pt1 | contig 15234 bp, 9 predicted proteins | sample MGYA00237868_ERZ511482 | MGnify/ENA metagenome assembly ERZ511482 | reverse complement strand
TATTACTTCATTTTCTTTGGGATCCACAATCACTTGAAAATCACCATTCTTGTTGGGCTCTAAGGATTTGCTAAGTATTTGAAAAGTAGAAGAGTTCTTGCCAGATATGACAAAAAGACTGTCATCATGAATCAGATATGACCTTATTTTATCTTTCTTCTGATATAGACTTTTCCATACAGCTGAACGAATTTCAAAAACTTGGTCGGTTTCTGCATAATAAGCATCATGATAAGCTGTAGCGCCTTCAATTCTACTTATAACATATTTATCATTTTTATACACGCTTCAATAATGTGTGCTAGGTGTCCATCTTCGATAAAAGTGTTTATCGCATAGTATGATGAAAATGAAATAATGCCCATCAGCAATGCATATGCCTTAATTTGATTTACAGCATTCCAAAATTCTGTTTGGCAGTATATAAAAAGATAGCCTATGAAGAAGAGTGTGATATATAGTGCAATTGTATACCAATCATCAAGTAATGCATGTGTTACAGGGAAAAATGGCTCAAGGAGAATTTCAATTATTATTAATGGAATGGTAAATAGATAAATCCCAAATTTGAAGCCTAACAGTCTTCTCGTGATCCCAACAGCACCTTTTTCTGAATTGTCTCTTACGTGTATCAAGAGTGGAGATAATATTAATGAAAACAGAAGTAGGTATGGAAGAAACCACAAATGATGCCAGCTCAGATTGCCTTCTGGATAGATTCCCCTGAAACATTCTCTTACATAAAAAAGGCCAAAGGAACCTTCAAAGTCCCCACTTAAGATTCTTTCTATGTATAGTTGGGGAGGAACGATCAGAATAACTCCGACAAGAAGAGGTATGCCTAATCTCATGAGTCTCTCTTTGCGAAACAATTGTCCTGATCTATGGGATAAAGCAAAACGAGTGCCCATGCCAGAAATTATGAATAGAATAGGAAGTCGCCATTGATTTATAAATATCATAGGCCACGATATCCAATCGTATGTTAGTTCATGTTTAATGTGCCATTTCCATGGTACAAAGTACATTCCGACGTGATAAATGATTAGTATACCAAACACACTTACTCTTAGCCAATCAAGATCATAACGCCTTACTTTTGCAGTATTCATATAAAACATTTGTTTGCTGCAATGTGTGGACTAAACAATCAAAAATCTAGTATTTAAAGGGTCCAGAAGTTCAATATTGTAATTTCGAACTCCTTTACACCTGCTTTTGTACTTTTTTATAAACAGATGGCGTCATTGAGGTGTTTTTCTTAAATGCAGCATAAAAAGAGGATTTGGATTTAAATCCTACGCTTTGTCCAATTCCTTCAATACTTAGATGATCATATTCAGCGTCAATTAATCTTTTTTGACTTTCTATGATACGATAATGGTTGATGTACTCATTGAAATTTTGATTGAGTTCACCATTGATTTTTTGGGATAGTAGATTAGGACTGACGCCTATCGCCTGGCTCAAACTTTTTAACGATGCGGATGAATCCAGATGAAAATCATTATCTAGGATATAGCTGTCAGCTTTCTTGAGTAGAAAAGGATCATTTGTTTTAAAGCCTGAAGTATCATACTTATCTGCTATCCAAGCAGGTGTAAATATGCGAGATTCATTGTATAGAAAGTAGCTTGTTGCGATCAGAATATAACTGAGTGTGATGCCAATAATATGATCACCCAAATCGTGCTCATAGATTTGGAAAATAAAAATTGATATCATTAGAAATAGTGATGCCAAGATTAATGAATTGCGGACAAATCTATTTTTGCTTGTTTCTGATACCAAAAATTGTTTTAGATCGGATGAACTGTATTTTCGAATAAGAGTTCTGCCGATAGCAATTATGTAAATAATTGCTAAAGAATAGAGTACAGGTTTGTGATAAATCAGATTGGAATCGAATTCTGATGGCACATGTAAATTTGGATGATGAGATTTTGTATAGTCTCTTAGTTTTAATTCTATTGGACTGGACATATACCAGAGCTGATATGCGAGATACAAAAGGGGGACAAGAAAATGAATACTTTCTTTTTTAATTAAGAAGCTTTCTTTTAGAATAATATATTTTATCAATAAGAAAATTAATGGAATGCAGAGAACTACAAAAGATTCAGAAAAATTATTTGCGATAAGAGTAAATTTCATTAATCCTGTGTAGCCTAGAAAAATATCTAAAATCGTAATACAGATACAAAGAATAATTAGCGCCAAAATTTTAGTTGGACTCGAAGAACTTTTCCATCTGGAGACTATAGTAAACAAAATGCTTAAGCCGGTTCCAGTACCGATCGCCATAAAGTAAGAGATCCAATCATGACGAATAGGAATCGCCTCCCAAGTACTTTGAAACGTATCCATTATTTTTTCTGTGGGGGAATTGTTGGTCTAACCTCGATTTTGCTTGGTAGTGTTCGGGGATTCATGTGTAAGAGATCAACAACCATTTGACCAATATCCTCCGGCTGAATCTTCCATGCATCTGTATCTGAAGGTGTATGATTGTTAAAATATGTAGAAACAGAACCGGGCATGATCGTTGAGACTTTAATGCCAAGATGTCTAACATCAAGCATCACAGCCTGTGTAAATCCTACAAGACCAAATTTGCTGGCATTGTAAGCAGACCCATATTTAAAGAAATTTGTGCCTGCAAGACTAGCAATTGTAATTAAATACCCTTTGCTAATTTTTAATGATTCAAGGCTTGCCTTAGTTGTATTGAATACACCTGTTAAATTGGTATCAATTGTCGACTGCCATTCTTCTGAAGTCATTTCTTCGATAGATTTGAAATGACCGACACCTGCATTGGCAATAACAACATCGAGCTGGCCCCATTCTGATATAATTTGATCAATGGCTTTTATTTCGTCATCGATATTTTTTACATTTGATTGGATAATAAGAATATTCTCAGATTGCAAGGTTTCTTTTGCTTCTTGAAGACTGTTCATTTTTCTGCCTGAGATAGCGACTCTGTATCCATCATCCAACAATGATTTAGCTACACCTAATCCTATGCCTTTCGATCCACCTGTTATATATGCAACTTTCATAATTAATTCTTTTTTTTATTCAGTAAGTAAAAATCCAAACATTTATTTTGACCTATTGTTTAAAGTAAAAAAAAATTTAAATACAATTATTTTTTTTTATTTTATCAAAATATCTCCTTGCCTCAACCATCACTTTTGGAGCTAACCAAATTGCTGTCAACATTGTAGGTATTGCCATTAATGCGTAAAAGCCATCTATTAGATTTATCATCATATCTAAAGATGTTACCGAAGCAATTAAAATACTTCCCAAATAAAAATAATTATAAATATGCTTTTTGTCTGCCCCGATTAGAAAACCTAGACATTTCGTTCCGTAATATGAAAATGAAAATAATGATGATATACTGAATACTGCTATACAGAGTAATAATAGATAACTGCCTATTGATGGCATCGAACTAGAAAATGCTGATGCTGTTAGACTGACTCCATTTGAATCTGAAGTTTGCCAAACTCCTGTCACAAGAATGCATAGGGCAGTCAATGTACATACAATCAATGTATCAATAAATGGTCCGAGCATAGCCACAAGACCTTCCCGAATCGGCTCTGTAGTACGAGCAGCACCGTGTGCCATCGGAGCTGTACCAATGCCGGCTTCATTCGAAAATGCCCCTCGACGTATGCCTAATAATATCAAACCTCCTAAAGCACCTCCTAACATTTGGTCACCTTTAAAATGAGTCGCAGAAAATGCTTCAGTAAATATCATGAAAAAATATTTTGGAACTTCTTCTGCATTTAAGGTCAATATAATAAGAACGGCAAAAAAGTAAAGCACAACCATAAATGGGACGAGTCTTTCAGTCGTTTTGCTTATGCGATTCAATCCACCTAATATGACTATAGAGGTGATGATTAATAAAACAACTCCTGTAGCAATGTTAGATCCCATTCCAACTTCTATACCAGCTGGCACTAATAGAATATCACGTATCGCCTGAGTTAACTGATTTACATTAAATACTGGAAGAGATCCAATTAATCCGGCTAAACTGAAAAAGATAGCCAATGGTTTCCATTTTCTTCCTAAGCCTTCCATGACATAGTACATGGGACCACCTTGTATGTCACCGTTCGAATCTTTTCCACGATACATGATGGCCAATGTACAAGTGAAGAATTTTGTACACATACCAATGATCCCACTAATCCACATCCAAAAGATAGCTCCAGGACCACCAATCGTAATCGCGACGGCTACTCCTGCGATATTCCCCATGCCGATGGTCGACGCTAAAGCTGTAGACAAAGCTTGAAAATGAGAGATTTCTCCAGGATCATTTGGATCATCATATTTTCCACGTAAAACTTGAATTGCATGACCAATATATCTATAAGGTAACAGCCTTGAAATAAAAAGAAAATATATTCCACCACCTACCAATAATATCAATAGAGGTAATCCCCATACAAATGAAGCAAAACTAGAAATGACTTGTTCGATCGTGCTAATCATTTATGAAAGATGAGAAAATATATCCAATCAAGATTTAAATCAAAATCAAAATTTTCAAGTTTGTTCATCTATCGGTTTTTTGTGAATATATTAACCCAAGATATAAGCATTAATTTATCCGATATTTTGAAATGTTGGTCGAGTTATTCAGCTAATGAAAATTTGATATGATAATTTAGGATAAATTATAAATTAAATTATTAAAATATAAATAACAACAATGGGTTTATCAGCTGATGCAATCATGAAAATCAAAGCGAATACAGAACTTAGGAGTCACAGGGTTTCTAAATTCACATCATCCAAATTTCTTGTATCCGTTAGTGGGTCGAATTACAATAAAGAGTATTTAAAATCTAAATTCTCATTAGCTAAACAAAAGGTTTATTTAAAGTCATTTACTCTGGAAAAAAGAAGCCAAAAAATCCTTAATTGGACTTTTTGGCTTCTAACGCTTTGTACTGTATTTTTCTTTTTTTATAAATTCATCAGCTAGTTTGAACAGCCAAGAATATACGCATGAAAGGTAGCTCCTGGCAAAGTTTCAAAACCAGCGCGCAAATTAATTTCCTGACCAGCGGAATAATCAATAACTGAATTTTGTAGGACATCGGCATCCGATTCAATAGTGATAATAGCTTCAAATAATTGAGTGCCAGGTGTAGATGTGTTTAAATAGAGATTATTAACACAATCATCTACATCATCACAAACACCATCATTGTCTGAATCATTATCTACGACTCCACAGCCACAAACTCCAGGTGCAATTTTTAACGGATCAGAAGGGCAAAGGTCATTTACATCACATGTGCCGTCTGAATCTGTATCTTGAAGAACACCTACACAATTACAAGAACCTGAATTATATATGTCTCCTGTTGTGCATGGATCGTTATCGTCGCATGGAATGCCAATTAATAGGTCATCAAAATTAGGACACACATCATCATTATCACAGACTGTATCATTATCGGTATCTTGGAACGTGCCTACACATCCACAAGTTGTCGCATCATACACATCTACTGTACATGGATCACCATCGTCACAGGGAGTGCCAATGAGTAGATCATCAAAAGCTGGACATTGATCATCATTATCGCAGACCGTGTCATTATCGGCGTCAGCGATAGTCCCTTCGCAAAGACAATTTGTCGTATATATATCATTAACGGTACAAGCATTTAAATCATCACAAGATGTACCAAACAGTAGATCATTAAAATTTGGACAAACATCATTTCCATCACAGACAGAATCATTATCTAAATCTGAATATGTACCTACACAATCACAATTGTTTGTCCAAGTATCATTTATTGTACAAGGATCTGCATCATCACAAGGGTTTCCAATTAATGAGTTGTCAAATGCTGGGCAATTGTCATTCGGATCGCAAACACCATCGCTGTCAGAATCAACGTAAGTGCCACTGCAGTTGCAGCTTGCATCCATTATATCATTGATCGTACAAGTATTAAAATCTGTACATGCACCACCGACTCTCTTCATATGGACAAATTCATTCGGCTCACCTACAATCACAAATTCGTCTTGATTGATGACAGCTATACCTTCAGGCTGAGTCATGCCTAAACTTGCTAAATTTATACTACTAATTAATTCACCTGTGAAAGCTTGGACTTCAACAATCATATTTCCTTCTTGTGTTAACATGAGAAGCGAATTATTTGGTGTAAAACTTAGTCCTGCTAAATCTGTAAAGCCATTTGGATATGATCCAGTTTCGGATTCAACATTAAAGAACTCTGTTGGTGAAAAGGAAGTGCCAACTGCATTTACAGGATCTTGAATTGTGTATACATCAATGTTATTTATTTCTCTGCCAACATGAAGTATGTCATTAGCTGCATCATAGGCTATTCCTTCTAAACCATCGTTTCCAGTTCCAGTGCCGTTCAATTGGATAAATCCAGAACTGCCAGGATAGTTAATAGTACTGTTTGAATTGTTAAGCGGGATATCTACAATCACTACTCTTCTCCTTCTTTCTTCAGTGATCGCGTATTTGTCATTATATAAATGAACGATACCTTCGGTGTCTTCAAAATTATTTAGTGTGATTGTCCGAATTAGAATTCCTGTAATCGTAAATTCATAAGCTGTAGGTGTACCATTTGCTACACCCATAATTCTATCAGTGTTTGGATTATACGTGACACCTGAAAAATCATCTGGTATGGATGAAAAAGTTGAACTGAAACAAGAAATAAATGGATTAAGATCATAACCATCGCATTGTGATTCTGGTCCAGGACATACATCAAATTGATCACAAATTCCATCATTATCTGCATCTGGGAATGTACCCGCGCAATTACAATTAGTTGTCCAAATATCATTGATGGTACAAATATCATTATCGTCGCATGATGTACCGATTAAAGTGTCATCAAAGCCAGGGCAAAGATCATCTGCATTACAAACTCCATCACCGTCTGAATCTTGGAATGTTCCGACACATGCACAGCTAGTTACCCATGTGTCATTGTTAGTACATGGGTCATTATCATCACAAGAGGTACCAATTAAGAGATCGTCAAAGCTAGGGCAAATGTCTAAATCGTCACAAACACCATCTCCATCCATATCACCTAAGGCATCATCCCCCGTACATTGATCACAGCCATTTGGCACGCCATCATTGTCAGTGTCAACGCCATCATCAGATCCAGCGCAAATATCACAAGCATCAGGAACGCCGTCCGAATCTGCATCTAAAGCATCATCAAAGTTTGCACACATATCACAAGCATCAGGAACACCATCTGAGTCAGCATCAACAGTATCATCAGACCCAGCACAAATGTCACAACCATCAGGAACACCATCAGAGTCAGCATCAACAGTATCATCAGATCCAGCGCAAATGTCGCAACCATCAGGAACGCCATCAGAATCGGCATCTGCCATATCATCAGATCCAGCGCAAATGTCACAACCATCAGGAACACCATCTATGTCAGTATCTACATTATCATCAAATCCAGCACAGATATCTATGTCATTACAAACGCCATCATTATCTGTATCTCCAGTAGCATCATCACCTGCGCAAATATCACAACCATCAGGAACCCCATCGGTATCATTATCAATGGCGTCATCAAAGCCAGCACAAATATCACAACCGTCAGGCACACCATCTGCGTCAGTATCTATCGTGTCATCAGAGCCAGCACAAATATCACAGCCGTCTGGAATACCATCGGCATCTGCATCTACAGTATCATCAAATCCGGCGCAAATGTCACAGCCATCAGGCACGCCATCAGTGTCGCCATCAATAGTGTCATCAGAGCCAGCACAAATATCACAACCATCAGGAACCCCATCGGTATCAGAATCAACCGTGTCATCAGATCCAATGCAAATATCACAATCATCAGGCACACCATCTGTGTCAGTATCTACATTGTCATCAAAGCCAGCACAGATATCTATGTCATCACAAACGCCATCACCATCTGTATCACCCGTAGCATCATCACCTGCACAAATGTCACAACCATCAGGCACACCATCTGTGTCATTATCTATATTATCATCAAATCCAGCACAAATATCTATATCATTACAAACACTATCATTATCTGTATCACCCGTAGTATCGTCTCCTAAGCAGACATCACAACCGTCAGGTACACCATCCGTGTCAGTATCAATTGAATCATCAGATCCAGCGCAAATGTCACAACCATCAGGTACGCTATCCGAATCAGTATCTGCATTATCATCAAAACCGGCACAAATATCTGTATCATCACAAACACCATCACCATCTGTATCACCAGTTGCGTCATCTCCAGTGCATATATCACATCCATCAGGCACGCCATCTGTGTCTGCATCAATGGTGTCATCAAATCCGGCACAAATGTCACAACCGTCAGGCACACCATCTGAATCAGTATCCACAGCATCATCAAATCCAGCACAGATATCTATATCATCACAAACACCGTCTGCATCTGTATCGCCAGTTGCATCATCTCCTGTACATAGATCACAGCCATCAGGCACTCCATCAGTATCAGTATCAATGGTGTCATCAAATCCTGTGCAAATATCACAGCCGTCTGGAATACCATCGGCATCTGCATCTACAGCATCATCAAAACCGGCACAAATATCTATATCATCACAAACACCATCTCCATCTGTATCACCGGTTACATCATCTCCAGCACATAAATCACAGCCATCAGGTACGCCATCCGTATCGGTATCAATGGAGTCATCAGATCCGGCACAGATGTCGCAGCCATCAGGCACGCCATCCGTGTCAGTATCCACAGCATCATCAAATCCAGCACAGATGTCGCAGCCATCAGGCACGCCATCCGTATCTATATCTATATTGTCATCAGATCCAGCGCAGATGTCGCAGCCATCAGGCACACCATCTGTGTCAGAATCTATTTTATCATCAAATCCAGCACAAATATCTACATCATCACAAATTCCATCATTATCGGCATCTGCAACATTAGGATCTTCGTTTCCTTCTAGTAGTAGATTAAAACTAATATCAGAACTATTAATATTTCTTTGGTGTATCTCTACGGCAACTACATTGGTGCCATCGACAAAGTCGTTTAATGATAGCGTTATTGTTCTAACTTCATTGTCATTCGAAGTGCTTGAGGCATTTGTAGTATAACTCGGTGTACCACCCGGCATTCTTCTTCTATATACCTCTGTACCATTAACGTAGACGACAGCTCCATCATCATACAAGATAGTCAAGTTAAAATCTACATAGTAACATAGTGCTATATCTACTTCATATCTGAAGTAAGCAGTTCTCGCCGAAGAATTGATTACTGTAGCTTCGTCTCCATCTCCATAACCTAATTGTGCAGGTCCAGACGACCATGAACTATCATCATAGGCTGTTTGTTTCCAGTTCAATCCTCCTTGATTGGCAGGCTCGCTCTGGATATCGCTATAATTCCAAATATCATTGGTTGGAATGATGTCAACTTGTGAAAATGAGAGTATAGAAGTTGTAATTAGACAGACGAGTGTTAGAATTAAACGGGCATGTTTAAGCATTTCAATTTAGTTTTGATAAGCCGTTAAAGGGCTTACTTTAGTACGGACTAGGTGTGCAGGAACAAATGTAGACGAATTCATGAATTCTCGCAACAATTTAGCCTAAAGTTTAATTGGGCTTTACCAGATATAAGACTACGAGTTTTACTGATTCCACAGAAAATAGCTAAAAAATCAAAGGAATTCTGATAAATAATTATCAGTAAACTTTTTATTCATTATATAGCTATATTTGATGTACACTACTAATGACAAAAAATGGTTTTCCCAATAGGTGATGATAATGTAGCTGGTGGCGTTAAGCCTTATTTTAGCTACGGTCTCATTCTAATTAATGTCCTTATTTTTATTGTTCAATTTATTACTCCTGGAAATTTGGTTTGCGAGTTTGCGACAATCCCGAACGATATAGTGGTAGGTGAAAATCTTCATACAGGTATCACTAGTATGTTTTTGCATGGAGGTTGGATGCACTTAATAGGAAATATGGTTTACCTGTGGATTTTTGGTGACAATATTGAAGCGTGTATTGGCAATATAAGATTTATCGTTTTTTATATTCTTGGAGGTTTAGTTGCATCTGCTGCTCATGTGCTTTTAGGAGCAGGAGGAGATCAACTCTTGTCTGACTGTTGTGAAGTATGTGCAACAGTCAATCCATGCGATGCATCAGGCCAAGGAGCCAGTCCATGTCCTGGATCAATTCCATCTTTAGGGGCAAGTGGAGCGATTGCAGCAGTAATGGGCGCCTACTTGGTGATGTTCCCAAAATCTAAGATTAAAATGATTGCTTTAATCTTTGGAACATTTACAATTCCTGCTTTCTTATTTTTATTGTTTTGGATTGGCCAACAACTTTTTTCTGTTTTTGGAGCAAGTGCTGGTCTAGGCAATTCTTCTGGTGTTGCATGGTGGGCTCATATAGGAGGATTCGTTTTTGGTCTACTAATCGGCGCACTATACAAGGGAAGAGCACAATTGAAACATGGACCTGGAGCAGGTAAAAATGACGCTACATTTGTGTAATATGTTTTACACTTAAATAAAATATTTCTAAAACCTTAAATTGATTCTGGATTTCGGTTTCAACAACATTACATTCTAATTTGATATATTAAATGTTAAAGTATCCTAAAAAGAATTTTAACGATGTACCTATAGGTGACATCTTCCGTCTAAAGAGTATAAGTTCTATACTTAGGGGTTTCTAGTGAGTGACATTTTAAATGTCAACAATCAGCATTACAGACAAGGCTTTGCAAAGGCAAAGCCTTTTTTTATGCCCCTAATTGTTGCGAATCAATTTTACAGCATTCAACTTTCATAGAGCCTCCCATACTATTCATTTACAAGTTTAATAAGATTTAAAAAATGTGCCCCACACATAAATATCACTACTTATGGTGATGATTACGATCTTAAAATGCTATAGGTTTGATAATGAAAACATATTCTTAAAATCTGTTTTCTATTCTCATGCAGAATAGAAATTATTAAACATCCTTATTAAACTTTTAAAATAGTATTATGAAACGACTCTTTATCTGTACTCTATGTACACTCTTTTTTGGTATGAGCAGTTTTGCACAAAATCACCTTCATATTGTCAATTCTAATGGAGGGGAACTTGCAAAATTAGAGAGTACCACAGGATTTCCTCATATGGTATTTTCAAATGATCATGGAAATTTATTTAACATTGGATTAGCACAAACACAGAATAGTATGGCACCGAATGATGATGATTTGTTTATCCAGGGACTAAAACCCTTTTCAAGAATTCGAATGGAAGTAGGAGATGGAACGGGGAAAGGTGCGTTGGTTATTAATCCAACGAATAATACAAACTCAGCTTTTGTTGGCGCTTATGTCGGTATTAATGCGAATAGCCCATCTGCACCGCTTACCGTATCATCAATAGACGGTGGTGTAACTGCTGAATTTAGAACACAAGAAAGCACAACTTTTGTTGAATGGACAGCTAAGGTTGGTGGAATTGGAACAGTCAAACAAAAAGCGGTTGCTGGATTTTTTGATGATGCAAATGATGTATTCTCTAAGGATAACTTTAGGATAGGAACTTCAAATTTAAATCCTAATGGTGCCTTCGATTTTAGAACTCAAGCTATAAACAGAATGACAATTAAAAATACTGGTCAAGTATTCATTGGTAATTTTGCGAGTTTCCCTTCGGTTGTCCAGGCCAATCCAGAAGCACTAAATATATGTGGGAACGTACAGACTTCAGGTAGTTTTAGTGCAAATACATATGTCTGTAATTCTGATTTTAGATTCAAAAAAGATATCAATACACTTAACAACTCCTTACAACATGTCATGAAATTAAATGGGGTGAGCTATAAATGGAAGACTGAAGAATTCTCTAAAAGAGGATTTACAGAAGACAAGCAAATCGGTTTGATCGCACAAGAGGTAGAAATGGTATATCCAGAGCTAGTGAGCACTGCAGCTGATGGGTACAAGGCCGTTGATTATCAGAGCTTATCTGCGGTACTCGTCGAAGCCATCAAAGAACAACAAAAAACGATTGAATCTATGGAGAGTCGTCTTGCCGAATTGGAAAATAAATAGAAAATCTCACAACAATTAAATAGGGGATTCATGTGATGTGGATCCCTTATTTCATTGTTAGATTGTAGTTTATGGAAATATGCTTACAATCTAAATATTTCGGATCTATGATTTCAAAATAGAGCTTGTACTTTAATGGTGTATGTGGTTCATAATAACAATGTACCTATCATCTTATGTGGTTCAAAAATATGACGGTGCGCTGCACCTATAGACATGATGGTGCGCTGCACCTAATAAACAAATCTTTCAATCATGATTACACCATCAATTTTGATGAATCTTTAGATTCCAAAATAGAGCTTGTGCTATCATTTAAATATTTATCAACTTCTATCGCTGCTTCTCTGCCTTCAGTGATGGCCCAGACAACTAAGGATTGTCCACGTCTCATATCTCCGGCCGCAAAGACTTTATCCGCTGAGGTTTTATATTTACTTGTTTTGACATTACCTCTATTATCGAGCTCTAATTTCAATTGCTCGACGATGCCTTCGTGCTGTGGATGAAGAAAGCCAACGGCTAATAGTGCAAGGTCGCATGGGATGATACGCTCCGTATCTTCGAGTTCTACAAGTTCAGTTTTAATACTTTCTGTATTCAATCTCCACTCGATATCAATCAATTTTAAACCTGTCAAATTACCATCGGCATCACCGACAAACTCTTTGCTTAAGATAGACCATTCTCGTTCACAACCCTCTTCATGAGAAGTAGACGTGCGCAATTGCATGGGCCAGAGAGGCCATGGCGTAGATTCATCTCTTGAATCAGGTGGCTTAGTCAATAATTCGATTTGGGTAATTGAAGCTGCTTTTTCTCTATTTGATGTCCCCACACAATCAGCTCCAGTATCACCACCACCAATCACCACAACATTTTTTCCTGTTGCCGTAATCACCTCATGGTTGAATGTGGATTGACCATCGACTTGACGATTTTTTTGCTCTAGAAATTCCATCGCATAATGCACGCCTTTTAATTTTCTTCCTTTTATGGGCAGATTTCTTGGAACTGTAGATCCACCTGTTAAAACGACAGCATCAAAATCTGATAACAAGTCAGTGGAATTGATATCGACACCGATATTGGTATTTGTTTTAAAAATGATGCCTTCAGCTTCCATGACTTGCATTCGTCTATCGATGATCTCTTTTTCTAATTTGAAATCTGGAATGCCATATCGCAGTAATCCACCTATTTTATCATTTCGTTCGAATAGAGTAACCGTATGTCCAGCCTTATTTAATTGCACAGCTGCAGCCATCCCTGCTGGTCCAGATCCTACTACAGCAACTCTTTTATCTGTTCGAGTGGTTGGCGGTTGTGGAGTCACCCAGCCTTCTAGAAAAGCTTCTTCAATAATTTGTTTCTCGATGTGCTCAATCGTGACAGGATCGCTATTGATGCCTAATACGCACGACGCTTCACACGGAGCTGGACAGATCCGACCAGTAAACTCTGGGAAATTATTTGTAGAAGCTAAAATCTGATAGGCTTCCTGATAATTATCTCGATGGACGGCATCATTAAAATCTGGAATGATATTACCTAGCGGACAACCATTATGACAAAAGGGAACACCGCAATCCATACATCTGGCCGCTTGGTCATTGGTAAACTTATCATCCACTGGCACATAAATCTCCTTGAAATCATTGATCCGCTCTTCTACTTTTCGTTTGGAAGGTAGTGATCGTTTGTGCTTTAAAAATCCGTGTATATCTGCCATCTGTTTTTCTTATTTATTTGAGCTACTTATATTAAATATTAAGCAGCACTAACTGTTTGCTTTTGCTTTGTTAAAATAGCCTTGTATTCTGTAGGCATGACTTTGATAAATTGTTTTTTAGTCGTGTCCCAGTTCTGCAGAATATCCAATGCCTTGAGGCTTCCTGTAAATCTAAAGTGATTCCTTAACAAGGTCCTTAAGGTCTGAAAATCTTCTTTTTCCATATCGTCAAAATCGACCATCTCCATATTGCAATACACCTCCGCAGTCTTATTCTCATCAAAAATATAAGCGATACCACCACTCATGCCTGCTGCAAAATTCCGGCCGATATCTCCCAACACTACAACTCTACCGCCTGTCATATATTCGCAGCCATGTGCACCTAATCCTTCAACGACTGCATTCACACCACTATTCCTAACACAAAACCGCTCACCAGCTTTACCTTTAATATAGGCCTCACCAGATGTCGCTCCATACAGCGCTACATTTCCAATAATAATATTCTCCTCAGGTTTTAAAATACTTCTACGGTCTGGTACAACGATTAATCTTGCTCCACTTAAACCTTTTCCAAAATAGTCATTGGTGTCACCTTCTAATGTAAATGTCAAACCCTTTGCACCAAAAGCACCAAAACTCTGACCCGCAGAACCTTTAAATCTAAAGGATACAGAGTCCGCGGCTAAGCCCGCACTGCCATAGTTCTTCGCAATCAGATTGGACAACATGGCGCCAACTGCTCGGTCGGTATTTTTAATGATAAACTCACTTGTTACAAAGGATTTTTCTTTTATCGCTAATTCTGCAAACTTGATCAATTCAAGGTCTAAGACATCATCTAAGCCATGATCTTGCTCCTGCGTGTTATAGTTGGATTGCTGGTCAGCTAACTCATCTCTATACAGAATTGGTGAGAGATCTAAATTTTTAATTTTCCAGTGATTCAAGTCTTCTCTCACTTTTAGTCGGTTGGCTTGACCCACCATTTCATCAATGGTTCGGAAGCCAAGCTTGGCCATGATCTCACGCATATCATTCGCCAAAAATTTGAAGAAGTTAACAACGTGCTCCACTTTACCTTTAAACTTTTTACGTAGATCAGCATCTTGAGTCGCAATCCCTACAGGACAGGTATTCAAGTGACATTTTCTCATAAGAATACATCCTTCCACTACAAGAGCACCTGTTGCCACGCCCCATTCTTCTGCGCCAAGTAATGTAGCAATCGCCATATCCTTCCCTGTACGCATTTGTCCATCTGCTTGAATCCGAACCCGATCACGAAGTTTATTTAA
>ENA-ORXT01004143-ORXT01004143.1-marine-metagenome-genome-assembly--contig:-NODE-4143-length-15250-cov-3.031965_pt1 | contig 15250 bp, 8 predicted proteins | sample MGYA00237868_ERZ511482 | MGnify/ENA metagenome assembly ERZ511482 | reverse complement strand
CCCGCCAGTAACACTGCCGGGCCGCTCTATTTCACCCGACCGAGTTCGGCACACCCCAGCGAGACCGGCAGCAAGCAAAACCGCCGGGCCGCTCTATTTCACCCGACCGAGTTCGGCACACCCCAGCGAGACCGATAGCAAGCAGGACTGCCGCCGCTGGATGTCCGAGCGTGACGGTAGGGTCCAGCCATGGGCCATCTGGAACCCCTCGCTGCCGGGGTCTACGCCTGGCTGTCAGACCACCCCGACTCGGGCCATCCAAACGCTGGCCTCGTCATCGAAGAAGACGGCGCCACCCTCATCGACACCCTCACCGGCGGCCCGCCCACAGCGGAGCTGGCCGAGGCCGTCGCGGTAGATGGTCGGGTACCGCAGGCCGGAGTTGTCGGTATTGACCGGCCGGGGATCGTTGCGGTCATCCGGTCGCCAGGTGAATAGGGGAATGCCTCCACGAAAACTGATGTATACCCGCCCATCGGCTGCTTCGGCAAAGGTGTAGAACCGGCGCACCCCGGCCCGGTCCTGAAAAGGCCGGCTCAGTACCCGCCCGTCAATGGCGCTGATGTGGCGAAAGCCGTGCTCTTCGTCGTAGAGCAAAAACTGACCGTTGGTGTGGGCCAGCAGGGCAACCCGGGGGGTAAGGGTCGTCCAGGCATCAGCGGACTCGTGGTAGATCACCGTGAATTTTTTACTTTCCACCCGGGCGTTGGGGGTATACTCGTAAATAAAGGTACCCTCGGTGCCGATGGTGACGACAAAGGTCCGCCCCAACCGGTCGGTCGTGATCGCCCGGGGATAGCCGAGTACGCCCGTGCTGGGGGCCAGGCGGACCTGCTCCACGCTGAAATTTCGGGGATCGAAGCGATCGAAATAGCCGTAAAAGTCCTGGAAGGTGACGACGAACTTACCCTCGTTGTCGGGGCTGAATCCGGCAACGGCACCGCGACTCAGCCCCGGTTCACCGGTTGCCCGCTCGCCGAAGCGGCGAAAGCTTTGCCCGTCGAAGCGGTTCAGCCCGTCCATGGTCGCTACCCACAAAAAGCCGTCTTCGCCGATGTGGAGCTGGTTGATCTCCCTGGTCGAAAGGCCATCCGTTACGGTGAAGTACTCAATACGGGGCGGTTGGGCGTTGGCGGGAGTCAGGGCCGTTGCCGCCAGCAGGAACAGTACGTGAAGAAGGTGTTTAAGCACCCGGCAAAGTTAAGGGCTTGTTCGGTAATCAAGCAGGCATCCGTCACCGCTCTGATCTTTCAACACGGCCATGAACCGGGCGCACTGAAAATCAATGCTGCCCAAACACCAGATCGGAAGCTTGCACGGCCTCAAAAAACAGCTGCCGGTTCACGCCCGTTCGCTCAAAGCCGAAGTGGGCGAACAGGTTTTCGGTCGGCATATTGCCGGTGAGGTCGTCCTTGGCCATCGGGCAGCCGCCGAAGCCCCGGATAGCCCCGTCGTAGCGGCGGCAACCGGCGGCCATTGCGGCGGATATTTTTTCCTTCCAGGTAGCGGGGGTGGTGTGCAGGTGAGCCCCGATGTCGAGATCGGGGTAACGGGGTAGCAGACTGTTGAACAAGTAGCTGATACCGGCCGGCTCGCTCACGCCGATGGTATCGGAAAGCTGAAAGGTGCGAATGTCCAGTTTTGCCAGGCGGCTTACCCACTGCTCCACAACCTCCACGTTCCAAGGGTCACCGTATGGGTTTCCGAAGCCCATGCTCAGGTAGAGCACCATCTCCTTGCCGGCGGCCACAGTAAGATCCTGAATCTGCTTCACACGCTCCAGGCTTTCCGCCAGGGTAGCGTTGGTGTTTCGCAACTGAAAGGTTTCACTGACGCTGAAGGGGTAACCGAGGTATTGGATCTCGGGGTGTTCGAGGGCGGCAACGGCACCGCGCCGGTTGGCAACGATGGCGAGGAGTTTCGTATCGGTACTGCTCAAATCAAGCTTTCCCAGCACTTCCGCCGTATCTCGCATTTGCGGAATGGCCTTGGGGGAAACGAAACTTCCGAAATCGAGGCTATCGAATCCGCAAGCTAAAAGCCGCTGAATATAAGCTGCCTTCGAAGCGGTAGGAATAAATTTTTTGATTCCCTGCATGGCGTCGCGGGGACATTCGATAATCTTGATCGTATCGTCGGTAGTGGTGATGTTCAAAGCAAAATGGGTAGAAGAAGAAAAATACACCTTACGGTAAAATTCATGGGCATTCGCTCAACACCTCAGCGGGCTCCGTAGTTTTGCCCCTGCAATCAACCTTGTCCTTCATCATGATCAAGAACGCCACTACCATCACCGTCATCGGTTTCGTACTCCTCTTTGTGGGCATCATGACACTGTTTCTAAACGTCGTCGGGGTTGATTTCTTTCTACTGGAATGGCTGTACCGTTGGAACGTAGCCGTTTCCTACATCATCCGCATCTTCATGATCCTTGCGGGTTTTGTGCTGATCTATATCGGGCAAACCGACTGGGACCGGGAAGAAGCTTAGCGTAATTCGACTCAGCCCCCATAAAGAGTTTTCCCCTGCATCCCGCGGCCGCGCCCTAGAACGCCACCAGGTACGTAAGGCCAAGCCCCCCGGCACACCGGTCACGATCGGTAGCCCCGTAGTAGCGCATGCGGGTATAGCCGAGGGCGAAATTACGCCAACCGATCTCGATCTTGGTGCCGAACGAAGGGTCGTAGTCCCGATCCTCCCCCAGCCCATCGGCCCGGAAGCGGATGTTCCGGTCGGTCAGCACACCGAGGCCGACGCGAAAATTGTCGTTCAGCCAGTAGTGCGCCGTCAGGTGTAGCGGGATGCGGGTCATGCGGACGTGCGCCCCGTCGGTAAAGTTCCGCCAGTATTTGTATCCGACCGTGGCGTGCAGCATGAAGCGGTCGTATTTCGGCAGGCGGAACTGCACCCCACCGACCAGGGAAACACCCTGCGCGCCGCGGATGATCCGGGTTTCGCCTTCCCCGGTAGATATCCAGCCGGCCCGGTCACCGCCGAGCTCAAAAGCACCCCCCACCAGGAATTTCACGGGGGAAGACTCCTTTACGTTTTGCGCAAATACCGGATTCGTCCCAAGGGTAAGAAGAAAGAAGAAAAGGGTTGAGAATTTCATCTTGGTAAATTAATGATTGCGGACGATAACGTCAAAAGTGATAGCTTTACTTTTAAAAGACTGGTATTTTTAATAATGTTTCCTCGCGCTAAATGTTCAGCAGCAATACTAACCATCATTCTTAACGCCTAAATTTTTCACTTTAAGCAGCTGCGCTGACCGCCATGCAGCCGTCGACAGCCGCAGGGGTGCGATGGTTGTGGTTTTTACCTTTCGCCCCCCCGTAAAACACATGGTCAGTTGCTCCATCGCTTGGTAACTGGGGCGGGAAAAAGTGAAGCGATAACACCAGCCGGGCTGGTCGAGGGTATTGATCAGGCGAGCGTTTTCACCCTGTAACGGTTTGTCCCATTTCGTCATCGGATTTTCGTGTTTACGGAAGGCGAATCCCGGCAGAAAACCCGGTCGATAAAGCCCTTCCTGATAGCGGGTACGGATCCCCGCCAGACGGGACAGACCCAAACGAGGTGATCCGCCCAGCGAGTGTCTTCCCAGGCGGCGAGCAAGTCGGGATCCAATTCGGTGCGCTTGCGGTAGCCAAACTCGAGATTGGGGCTGAAGTCAAGATCGCGCAGATTGATGCGGCGCACATCGGTGTTCTTTGAAGACTGCGCCCCGGCTTCGTAGGCGTCGGCCAGGGCGAAGTTGTAGGATTCGGCGTTGGGGTGACCTACGATGATCAGGATGTTCATCATTTGCGTAATTTCCCCTATAATGAGACATAACCGGTAAGGTTGGAGGCAAGCGAGCTTTGATTACAAATCGCACAGGCAGGCGCCCTCCTTTGAGCCGAACCGCTTGTTTTTTGACGGGCATTGGGTGGTAAGCTGACAATTCCGTTGTCGGACCGCGCAACACAATGGGTGTACTCTTGTAAATTATGGAAAAAGGAATTCTGCGGAGCAATAATCTAATATCAAAAAAAAACGCGTCTGGAGAACGCTTTATTCACTCGCAGCCGGAGGATGCGTCGGCCACTACTCCGCCCCTTCCAACCGGTATTTGATTCCCATCCGCTCGATCTCTTTCACAAATTCCGTATCCGGTGCTACGGTTCGCTTAAGGGCAAACATCTTCAGCTTGGCGTCCTCCTCCCGGTCATAAAAGACCATGCGCAGTTTGGCGTCGCCCTGGAAGCGCTGGCAGAGATCGTCGAGTGCGACCACCCTGGCTTCCGTAAGGTCCTCTAGCGGCATTTTGAGGATAATGGCGTTGGTCAGTTCTTCCCCTACACCTTCCAGCAGTTTTATTTCGGAGATTTTCAGTTCCAGCTCTTCGCTTTGCCACTTTTTCTGAAAGGTAGCGGTCAGGAACAAGGCCGTCCCCTGCACCAGTACGTGCTTAAACTTCATGTAATCTTCGCCGAAGAGTTTGAACTCGATGGTTTCGTCGTAGTCCCCGAGTTCAAAGATGCCCCAGCCGTTGCCGTTCTTGCTCACCAAATGGCGGGCCCCGACGATCATGCCGGCAATCTTCACGGTACTGCGTCCGTACTTTTTCGGATCGAGGTCTGCCAGCCCGCAGGTGACGTAGTTATCGATCTCCACTTTATACCCGTCGAGGGGATGGCCGGAGACGTAGATGCCGGTTACCTCCTTCTCTCGGCGCAGTTTTTCGGGCAGCAGGAAGGGCTTGGCCGCTGGCGGTGTCGGGGGCTCCACGGCAATTTCTTCCTGTACAGCGGCGAAGAGGCTGGAGGCTGCTTCGGCCTGGCGGGCGAGGGTACCGTTGGCCGTCTTAACCGCATCTTCGAGGTAAGAATCGAACTTTGGCGTGGGGGCGTAGTACTGCGCGCGGTGCATATCCTCGAAGCAATCGAAGGCACCGGCATCCACCAGGGCCTCCAGTACCCGTTTATTTACCGAGCCGGGCTCGATGCGCAGGAGCATGTCGAACAGATCGGTAAAATCACCCTCTTTGCGGCAATCGAGAATGGCCTCCACGGGCCCTTCCCCGACGCCTTTGAGGGCGGTCATCCCGATGCGAATGGCCCCGGCTTTGTTGACCGCGAAATCGCCCTGGCTTTCGTTGATGTCGGGCTGCAAAACGGGTACGTCCATGCGCTTGCACTCCCGCAGGAAGAAACTCATCTTGCCCTGGTCCGATTTGTTGTGGGTCAGTACCGAAGCCATGTATTCCGCCGGGTAGTGCGCCTTGAGGTAGGCGGTGTGGTAAGCCACCAGGGCGTAACAGGTCGAGTGGGATTTGTTAAAGGCGTAGGAGGCGAAGGCTTCCCAGTCTTTCCAGATCTTGCCGAGTTTGTCTTCGGGGTGGCCATTGGCGGTCGCGCCCTCGACAAACTTCGGGTACATCTTATCGAGAACTTCTTTTTTCTTCTTACCCATTGCTTTTCTCAAAACATCCGCTTCTCCTTTCGAGAAACCGGCTAGGGACTGAGACAGCAGCATAATTTGCTCCTGGTAGACGCAGTTGTGGAGAAGAACATTGTTTCCTACGAAGTTGTGAATTCCTTCTACGGATATGTCGTAGACTTTTTCGGAACCGGCTGGGGTTATGGAAACTATTTCGTCCCAGACTACTTTGTTTATCCTGAGCGCGTTGAACCCCACCCCCGGCCCCTCCCCGGTGGGGAGTGGGGACGTTGGAGGCGTGACCTTCGAGGCAGATATTGCAATATATCCCGCCTCTATTCCTCTCGCGGAGAGATCAAGTTCCGTGCTCAGAATTTCTTTACCGCCGGAAACCCCACCCCCGGCCCCTACCCGGTGGGGAGGGGTGACCTTCTGATTATATTTCTGGGCAAGAACCAGTGATTTCTGTGGGTAATTATAGCTCAACGTTGGAGACGTGACAGGCGTTTCAGAAGAAACTTTCGTTGGGTACGGTAGTGGTCTGTCCTCGGTACTCTCAACCAATGCACGAAGTTTTTCAAGAACACTGTCAATGTCATTAAGTACCTCCTCGTTTGTAAAGCGGATGGTTTTATAGCCAACGTTGGCAAATTCCCGCTCCCGTTCTTTATCAGCAAGCAGGATATCGGGCCACTGTTGCTGCCTCCCGTCGATCTCAACTACAATTCGTTTTTTAGTACAAACAAATTCAGGGATACGGTTCCCCATCGGTTTTTGCCGGTGAAAACGCTCACCGCAAATCCGTTTCCCACGCAAAGCACTCCACATCAGCTTCTCGGCTTCGGTAGGATTGTGGCGCATTTTTTTTGCAAAAACATAAACCTCGTTAGTAACCGACGTAGGTACATCCCAGTACACTTGCGTAACTTCTCCACCGGCATACTTGGAGTTGTCGGTAAAAGAGGTAGCCCATTCTCTACGCGCCAATCTATTTCCTGCCTCTCCTGCAACGTCTTCCCTCCCCACCGGGGAGGGGCCGGGGGTGGGGTCAACCAAATCAACCTCTTCAGAAACCAACTCAGCAGGCGTACCAACCCTATCCCCCACCCGCAGCCGGTCCAGCCGCCGCCAGCCAGTATCAACCAAAACCCGGTGATTAGCCGTCATCTTAACCCGCTTGCCACTTTTAAGGACAACCTCAAAGACCGGCTTTACTCCATTACAAACCCAGTGCGTTAGCCACCCAGTAGCCGTCTTATATCCCGGAGCAACCCCCTGGCAAAGAAAATCTCCCACCCGATCCTCAAGCGCGTCAATTCTAACTTGCTTGCCAGTCACGGCATCGTGTACCATTGTATCGCCCGCAACGCAAATACCGTAAGTCTCGTGTAGGTACTCCTCCATCGCGGGCAGGTCATACACAATCGGCTTGCGCCCATGCTTCCGCTCGATGAACTCGGGGATATACTCCAGCGGGCCGGGACGGTAAAGCGCATTCATGGCGATCAAGTCATCGAAGGTCGTTGGCTTGAGGTTCTTCATGTGCTTCTGCATCCCGCCGGACTCGTACTGGAAGATACCATTAGTCTCGCCGCGCTGAAAGAGTTCGTACGTCTTCCCATCGTCGAGGGGGAGTTCGTCAACGTCGATATCGATGTCGTGGTTCTCCTTGATCATCCGCAGGGCGTCCTTAATGATGGTGAGGGTTTTGAGGCCCAGGAAATCCATCTTCAGCAGACCTGCGTCTTCCGCCACCGAGTTGTCGAACTGGCTGATGTACATGCCCGTTTCCTTGTCCGCCGTGACGGGAACGTGCTCGGTGATGTTGCTGGGCGTGATGACGACCCCGCAGGCATGAATGCCCGTATTGCGGATCGAGCCCTCCAGCTTTTTCGCCATTCGGATCATCTCCCCGATCTGATCGTTCTGACCGGAAAGATCGCGGAAGGCGTAGGCTTTGTCCACGTCCTCGCCGTTCATTTTTCCCTTCAGTTTGGGGGCGATGTCGCCGTCGGCCAGCACATCCTTCAGGCTGGCACCGAGTGCCTGGGGGAAGGACTTCGCAACGCGGTCGACCTCACTCAGCGGCACGTCCATCACCCGGCCGACGTCGCGCAGGCTGGATTTGGCCGCCATCGTTCCGTAGGTGATGATCTGGGCCACCTGTTCCTGGCCGTACTTATCGATCACGTAGTCGATCACTTTTTGCCGGCCCACGTCGTCGAAATCAATGTCGATATCGGGCATCGAGACGCGCTCGGGGTTGAGGAATCGCTCAAAAAGCAGGTCATACTTGATGGGGTCCACGTTGGTGATGCCGACGCAGTAGGCCACGGCGGAACCGGCGGCGGAGCCACGTCCCGGACCGACGCTGACACCCATCTCGCGGGCGGCGGTGGTGAAATCCTGCACGATCAGAAAGTAGCCCGGATAGCCGGAAGCTTTGATGACGCTGAGTTCGAAGTCGAGCCGTTCCCGTGTCACTTCATTGATCTCGCCGTAGCGTTTGATCGCCCCTTCGTAGGTGAGATGGCGGAGGTAGTCGTCCTGGGTTTCAAATTCGGCCGGCATCGGGAAGTTCGGCAGCAGCACGTCGCTGGCCAGGGTGAGGACTTCGATCTTATCGTACACCTCCATCGTGGTGGCCACCGACTCCGGGTGGTCGTGGAAGAGGTTGGCCATCTCCTGCTGCTTCTTGAAGTAGAAGTCGGAGCTGGGGAAGGAGAACCGCTTCGGGTCTTCCTTCAGTGAGCCGGTATTGACGCACAGCAGCAGGTCGTGCGGCAGGTGGTCTTCTTCCTCTACGTAGTGGCTGTCGTTGGTACAGATCACCTTCACGTTGTGTTTCATCGCCAGGGCCATCAGCTTCACGTTGATGTCCTCCTGGCTTTTACCGGAGTAGATCGTGCGCCCCTCGCGGTCTTTGCCGAGGTCGATATCGTCGATGCCCCGGTGGCGCTGAATCTCGATATAGTAGTCGTCCTCGAAGATGTTCAGCCACCATTTCAGGGCCTCTTCGGCCTCCTCATCCTTGCCGGCAATCAGCAACTGAGGAATCTCGGCACCGATGCAGCAACTGGTCACGATCAGCCCTTCGTGGTACTTCTCGATCAGTTCCTTATCGATGCGCGGATACTTACCGTACAGCCCTTCGATGTAACCGATGGAACAGAGCTTGCTCAGGTTGATGTAACCCTGCTTGTTTTTGGCCAGCATCAGCTGGTGGTACCGCTTATCCTTCTCCCCGGCGGCGCGGCTGAACGCCTTTTTGTGGCGGTCTTCCACCATGTAGAACTCACAGCCGATCATCGGTTTGATGTTCCGCTTGGCCGCCTCGTTGACGAACTTGAAGGCGCCGAACATATTGCCGTGGTCCGTCAGCGCCACCCCCTTCATACCGTCGTCCACGGCCTTGTCCATCATCGTCCCGATCTCGGCGGCACCGTCGAGTAGGGAATACTGGGTGTGGCAGTGGAGGTGGCAGAATTCCATACGGGGGGGTTGATTCTCAAACAAAATTCAACTGGCCCGCCGACTTTATTTGAGAATGAAGTGATCATTTACGCTTGTTGCGCAAGGTACTAAGCAGACGCATTTTTCAAACAAATAGTTTTCCACACTTCCGCCTTTTTCGGTTGGCGGGGCATCGGTCGTCTTGCGGGCCGAGTGGTTGAGTTTTTAAATATCCGGACAATAGTACGCAGGATTTTTGTGCCGTGGTGAGACGCTGAAACCGGAGTGCAGCCGTAGCTGCATAAGGATTTCAGCAACGAAGCCAGGGTGCTAAAAAACAAGTAATACCGGTCAAGTATTCAGGAACTCAACCATTATGTGTTTGTTCCGGTAAGTCATCCCGTTTTACCGGCCACCTTAGCCTAGGGTGTCGATTCTGTACCTCACGTCACTTGCGGCAGCTCTTTTTTTGGCGCGGACGCAGGATACAGGGCTGGAATTTTTAGAAGCCGGGTGCCGGTACACCCAAAGACGCCCGCAACACAATGGCTACGGGCGTCTAAAAATTTATTCCGGCAGGCTTGGCCGCATGGAGATGTTCGTTCATCGACCCGGCTTTGAGCGCCGGTGGTCCGCAGGGTTGGCAAGACGGCAAAACCAAGCTCAGCTCAGGGAGGATTTTGCTATCGCTGCTACCCGGCGGAATACCGAACGGAAAGTCGGAAGTATGCGGGAATTCTTGTCCTAGATCTCGCCAAAAACGAAGCTGAAGCAGTCTCCGCCGTTGCCTTCGGTAGCGCCACCGCCGAGGGCAGTCTTGCCGCTACCGAAGCTGGTCAGACGGCCTTCATCACTCATGTTGAGTCGGTAAGAACCCAGGACGAAAGTAGTCCCCTTGAATGTACGGCCGCCGAAGATGGATTGGGGGTTGGAAATGGTCTTCATAATATATGTTTTAGTTGTTTATTTGATTGTTTCCGGTGTTATGGTTGAGCCACCGGGTTAGCTCGTTTGATTGGCCAGATCATCTCTTGACTTTCCGGCATAATTACGCTTTCTTATTTTGCGTCGGGATCAGGAAATTGATCGTCCTGATTTGGACCGCCAACTACGCCGACATACTGCAAGAATGGGATGGCAACGTTGAGGACAAAATTTATTTCGCCGAATATTCCGCCGGAAGTTTGGCGGGCTTCATTTTTGTTTATTTGTTTCATTATTATTTGTATTATATTGTGATCATTAATTAATTCACCCTGATATTTTTTACAAAAATCCAGAGTAGGTTATACTTTCGACTAACATATTTTTTGAAAAAATAAAAACGACATAGCCAGACCTTAATTATAGCCTTACCAATATTTAGTGGCATAATTTAGCGGTAAGCACGAAACACTCACCCTTTACCATTACACCAGTCAATGTATTTCCTCTATTTTACACTAGCCCTTTTTATGCGCTGCCTGCTATTTTACAAATAAGTCGTAGAGATGTATAAGTAATATTATAGTGATTACAACCAAAAAATAGCTTCTTTGCCTTTTCAACTTGGCTATTTCACCAATAAGTCTTTCAATCTTGTTTCTTTCCAATCCTTTCATTGTAAAATATTTTACTAAAGTATAGCCACATAAAGTTGTCCGCAGCACATGGCCACGGACACGATTCAGCTACAGTTTAGGGCCTCTCAATTCATTGAAATGATCATAGTTGATCCCCCCGCTTGGGCTACTATCACAGTCGCCATAGTATAAACGTCCAAGAAGATAAACTACATCTCCCCAAAAATTGCCACCAGCAACTTCACGAAGTTCATTTAAATTTATATTTTCCATATTGAATATGTTTAAAATTAGTTAAAATATTGATGCTATGAGTTAAACACTACGAATTTAACCGCTCTACCACCCAAGGTAGCTATCTGGATCCCAACCGTTACCGTTATCATTGGATTCTTCTTCACATTCTCCGTAGTACAAACGGCCCAACAAGTAAGTTACGTCCGCCCAGAAATCACCGCCGACTAATTCGTGGAGCTCGTTAATAGATATTTTTTTCATTTTATATATGTTTTGATATTAATTACAAGAATCTTCATAAGCCTGGCAAGCAGACTCAGCCATTTCATCGGCAGAGTTATAAGCAAAAATCACCACTCCAAGTAGTCCTACAAACAAAGGAAGAAGTCCTCCATCTGTTTCTTGCAATTTAATATTATTGAGTTCATGCATTTTAGCAATAGTCATTTTTATTTATTTGATATTTTAAGAATACAGTCTAGTAAAACAATTAAAATTTAGTTACAAACATCTTCATGAGCTTGACATGCTGCTTCAGCCATTTCATCGGCAGAGCTATAGGCGACAATCGCCATTCCAAGAAAAGCTATTAGAACGGGAATTGGAATCCCGCCTTCTATTTCCTGTAGTTGGGACTTATCAAGGTTTTTCATTTTAAAATTAATCATTTTATGATATTTTTAAAGGTTAAAAACCGGGCAATATCGCCCATTAAGTTTTATTCTAGTTACAGCCATCATCTTCAACTGTACATTCGTCGGTCTGAGGAGTGCTGTCGCCAAACAGCCATGACACCAGGCGAAGAGAAGGAGGGAAAAACACACCCGCAGGCCAAGAGACACCTCCTTCAATTGAGGTATACTCTGAGTTGTTAAGAATCTTCATTATGCTTTATTTAACGCTCAGTACTATTACCAGAGTCCTGAGAATCATCAGGTAAGAAAATCGTAGTTGGATTTAGGATAGTCCCAGGCTGATTAGGATCACCAATAATTGGGCCAGAGCCGCCACTAATATTTTGAAGTTCGTTATTTAAAATAGTCATTTTATATAATTTTAAATTGTTAATCAATTTCAGGCCAGCAACCTGAGGTGGCACTTTTAATGCCGGGACGATGAGTTATTACTATTCGCCACCTGAGTCCAGCACTCGGCCAATTCCTGGGTGATACTCGTCCTCCCGAAAGGCATCGAGGAGAAAAAGCAGAGAAGGCACAAATAACCCGCCATCAATAGCGATTAGCTCGCTTTTATTCATTTTGTACATATTATTATCTTTTATGTGACTTGATCTTATTCACTATCAGAAGGCTCATCATCACTAGTCCACCAGATATACAACCTTACGATTGCTTCGATAGCACCTGGGTATATAGAGCCTCCATTAAGAGTACGGAGTGTTGTATTATTTAAAGTTTTCATTTTTTAAAATTTAAAAGGATTAAAAGTTGAGCAATATGGCCCGTTATTATTTCCCTTCGTCCAGCGATTCCGAATACTCCTCCAAACCAAGCTCTTCGTTCCAGTCGAGCGGCAGGTGAAAGTCATCAGAAAACTGATCAAAGGGGTTTTCGTAGTTGTTGTTTTTAAAAGACATAGTAGTTGAAGGTTGTACTCCTTTCCCATCTCTCTGCCACAAAGATTATTTGTGGTGGTGTATTATGGGTGGAGTGGTATTAAATGACAAATACCCTAGTATTCTTATCCCCACACTACTCCACGGTCAAACTGTTGCTCGCGAAAAAGATCTGGGTAGATCCAACCTGCTTGAGCTAAATCATCGCTCAATACCATGATCGATACTCACCTTAAAGCCATCGGAAACATCACCGTAAGATCAGTTTTATAAGGTCTTCCTACCAGCTTTCACCTTCAATGTCGAATGATTATTCGCTGTAAGGGTTTTGGGAAATTTCAGTATTTTACTGAAATTATCACCCAAGAATCAAGGAAACAATGTCATACGGATCGCAACTCACTTGATTCTCGTCTCCCATTAAGCTACTGGTACCATTCGTACCACCAAATGTATTACCCATTTCTTCGATTTTCAAAAAATTCATACTGTTGTAAATTTAAGTGATTAAAAATTTATTACTTGTTCGCGCGGCACTCAGAGTGCCTGAAACGGCGTACAATTACTCTACGTCCGTATCCAACACCCGACCAATGTCCGGGTGGTATTCATCTTCCCGAATGGCGACCAGGATAAAAAGGAGGGAAGGCACGAATAATCCGCCATCGATAGCGATCAGCTCGCTTTTATGCATTTTATACATATCGTTATTATTTTATTTTTAAGTGATTCCCTCATCCAGCGATTCCCGATACTCCTCTAAAATAAGCTCTTTGTTCCAGCCGAGCGGCAGGTGAAAGTCATCGGAAAACTGATCAAAAGTGTTTTTTGTAATTATCGTTTTTGTAAGACATGGTAATTGAAGGTTATGCTCCTTTCCCATATCGCTGCCACAAAGATCATTCGCGGCGGTATATAATGGCTGGAGCGGTGTTAATTCTGAGAGAATTATTAGATTGTAAAATATCAGCCACCAGCTAATTTTTAGATAAATTCACGATGTCATTATCTTTGTTAATTATCAACAACTTTGCATCAAAACCTCATCAGACAATTTATTTTTTGTGCAAAAACACCCCTTCGCCTCGCTTAGGCGAAGGGGTATAATCGAATTATGACCTCAAACATTTTGAGTTGTGCATCCACTATCAGATGCCTTATAATTAATTACATCCTAGCCAGTTCCTTATGAACTTACTATTGAAAAGATAACAGTAATTCTCGGCGTATATAGGGGCGGTAGGAAAACCAAATCCACCATTACCACCTCCATCTGCAGCTCCGCCACCGCCACCAGCATTGCCAGTCGGCATTATAACACCTCCATTTGTACCACCTCCATTTGTACCGCTTCCAGTGTTACCGCCTCCAGTGTTACCGCCTCCAGTGTTACCACCATTACTCGAGACTGCTATCGGGATCAAGATGCAATCGCCATTGATCAATGTTGAACCAAACGGGCAGCTACCATCGGGATTTTTGGGAACTACAATTTGTGCGCCAACTGACGATGAAAACATAAACCCTAAGCAGAATACACAGAGGGTGAATAATGATTGATATTTTTTAAGAAAAATAGACATTATATAAAATTTTAAAGTGATTGAAAAATATAATATTACCGCATGTATTGCTACAAATCAAGATAATATTATTCATTAGTAAATAATTATTCGGTAGAAGTAAATTCTAATCAAACGCAGTTTCGGTTTTCAACCTTAAAGCTTCGCTTGATTGTTTCACGACGCAATATTTCCGGATTGACAGGTTTCTTGAAGAAGATGGGTTATACTTTTCCCTTATCCAGCGACTCAAGATATTCCTCCAGGCTAAGCTCTTCGTTCCAGTCGAGCGGCAGGTGAAAATCATCGGAAACCTGATCAAAGGGGTTTTCGTAATTATCGTTTTTGTAAGACATGGTAATTGAAGGTTATGCTCCTTTCCCATATCGCTGCCACAAAGATCATTTTTGGCGGTGTATTATGGGTGGAGCGGTGTTAAATGATGAATATTAAATTATTTTTTAATTTTTGATTCAGGCGACCTGCCTTCCTCCGTTCGCTAACACAAAAAAAGTTTAGTTCACTATACTACTGATGGAGTCTGATTAATTATGATTACTACCTAATAAAAGGCATATCATTCACTACAACGTCAGCATCGCAAACAAATCAAAAATCACCTCTACGGTCATTCCCGGCTCCGCGCGACAAGATTCCTGAAGAACATAGTCGATAAAAGCACAAAGAAATACCTGGTTGGATCTTGGGATACATCGCATACGTTTATTTGATTAGCGGATTTAGCCTTCGCCTTCCCTTTTACTGTATTACAAAGAAAAGGACGGAGACTATACCTTTTGTAGAGTCAGGTTAAGCTTTATAATTAACCCCAGCCACTGGAATTAAAGCTGTCACAGAGCGTTTTTTATCGAAGCGGACTGCTCGGTCACTTCAGGTCAGCATCGAAGCAGATTTGACGTTCATACCGCAATAATTTGAAATATCACCTGAAGTGACCGGGCACACTGCAAATCAAGCAGCGGCATCGTCCCGCCACAAGGAAATAACGTTGGCGTCGGGAATGGCTTCCGCGGATTCCCGCGCGGCGGCTTTAGGGAAAAACCCGATCTTAAGTTCCGTATGCTCATAATATTCATAACTCTGCCGCAGGTGACAAAAATTAATGGGTGCGCCCATCTCTTTCATCTCCGCCAGGAGTTTGTAAAGTAAGCTCAGCGAGATGCCCATTTTTTCGGCAAAACTCTGGGGCGTACCCGTGCGGCGAAATTTGATCATATTGTGCATGCGGCGCAGGCGGTTTAATTGTCGGTGTAAAGCCATAATGTTTATAAATTTTAGTGGTTGGTGTAAATTTCCGGACCGGTTGCCGTTTCCGCCCGCCGCTGGGCGGGGAGCGGGAAAAAAAACCGTTGCGGCATTATTTGGTCGGTACGGTCGGTGGGCGGTAGCCACGGATAGCTTCCGGAGTGATTGAG
>ENA-ORXT01004140-ORXT01004140.1-marine-metagenome-genome-assembly--contig:-NODE-4140-length-15256-cov-3.236709_pt1 | contig 15256 bp, 13 predicted proteins | sample MGYA00237868_ERZ511482 | MGnify/ENA metagenome assembly ERZ511482 | reverse complement strand
TGCAATTTGTGATTCTGTTGCTGAGTCTACTAAGGTAACTTGCCAACCGTCTTTATTTAACAGTCTGGCTGCTGCAATTCCCGATCTTCCTAAACCAATAATTTCGCCTTTGGGCATAAATCTCTTTCTGTAACAATTCCCATAGAATGTTAGCCTATTTTGCTTCTTTGATGGTGAATATAAAATTAGAGAATCTAGATCATCAAAGGCAGTAAAAGTTAAAAATCGCTCTATAGTAAAAGAGTCTTTTGTTAGAGAGTAAATTTATCGTGTCTCGTTTCTTATCAATTGTTTTTGGTTTAATTATTACCTTATCTAGTACTTTAGGTTTTTCCAATCCTGCTATGGCAGCCATTGGCTTAGATAATGGTCAACTGTCACCTTGCCCCGAATCTCCCAACTGCGTCGTAAGTCAAAATGGAGATGAAGATCATACTATTGCCGCAATTCCTTATAAAAGCGATCGCGCTACTGCCCAAGAAACTCTTCTAAAAGTATTATCTGTTGTACCCCGCACCCAAATCATCGAGCAAACGGATAATTATATTCACGCTGAGTCTACCAGCCGTATCTTTAAGTTTGTAGACGATGCAGAGTTTTATTTTCCCCAAGATGAGAATGTCATTCAAGTTAGATCTGCTTCAAGAGTTGGAGAATCAGACTTAGGTGTAAACCGCAGACGTATTGAACAAATTCGTCTAGCGATGGAAGATATAGGAGCTTAAGTTTGATTAGTATTTAGTAATATTAATTACTGATTGATTCTACCAAAATATATAGTCCCTCTATGAAAAGTTCTTCTCCCATCAAACAAGTTGCCAGAGTTAGCAAGCTACGTCGTATTAGTCGAGTGCTGGATAATGCAATTACTATACCTGGAACAAAATTTAGTTTTGGATTAGATCCAATTTTAGGTTTGCTTCCTGGAGGTGGAGATACTATCACTGGGGGAATATCTGCCTATATCGTGGTGGAAGCTGCCAGAATGGGTATACCCCGCGAAGTGTTGGGCAAGATGGTGGGAAATATCTTGTTAGACTCTTTTGCTGGAACAATTCCTGTTCTGGGAGATTTGTTTGATGTTGGTTGGAAATCTAATGTTAAAAATATTGAGTTATTAGAAAAGCATTTAGATATTGCCGACACTAATAAAAGCGATCGCCTATTCATTTTTGGCTTGATTTTGTTATTAGCAATTATTGTCTTAGGATTTGCAACCTTAACCTTCTTTTCCGTGAGGTTTTTCTGGAACCTTATTTCTCAGTGAAGATATCTGTTTTGACTTTATTACTTTAATTTATTACTTCAAAATGCGATCGCGATATGTGACAGCCTACCATTTTCCAACATCAGTTGTTTCCCAAAACACCAGTGTTTTTACTGTATAAAATTTAGACATTCTCCGATAGAAGAGTAGTTTTATCAGAACCTATAACTTCATCAATGATGATTGACTGTGGTTTAAATTTGAGCTGTACGGCGATTTAACCCTTACGCCCTAAAGAATTCCTAAAGGATACACCTGCAAATAAACGCTTCGTCCTTTAAGACAACGCTCTGTCTCGCAATATCTGAATACTTTTTCACACTATAAATAAAGGTTGTGATTCAATTTCTCATAGGTAAAAACGAGATAAGCATATGATCAAGAATCGATTATTTAAACATAGCTTGTTTGTTTAATTCGTTCGTAAAAATATAATTTTCTATCGAGATCATCTAGGAATAGATTCTTTGATAAAAAGCACGAACATTGCACCCTGGCTTAGTTAATAGCTTGTGATTAAAGCTCCTTCATATAAACAATATAAAACAAACAATATCTTCACTTGTTATTTATTGTGTTAAGTAAAAACACAGGTTATTCTTATGCTATAAATCAAATTCTACGTGTTTTTACCAACTGCTATTTTAAGGTGTTTTAATTGCCTGGACAGCTAGATATTAGATGCTTAAAATAACGTGTGATGTATTAAGAATACATTGCCAGCAACTTTACCTCATGAGTTTAAATCTACTCTTTATTGCCGACTATGAATGTAATTAGCTTACAGGGTGACACTGATGCTTCATGTTCAACTAAACTTGCTTGTTCCTAAAAACGTCAACTCAAAACGTAATTTTATCAGAATTTCAAAATCTGATTAGAGGTTTTGTTTCGTTTTGTTTTAGTAAAAGACTTCGTAAGTACCTTCTACTAAAACAAAATTGCTTCTAGTAATTCACAACTTATAACTAAATAATTAATATGTTCAATTCAATATTTAACTTGTCTAGTCTTGATGGTTCAAATGGTTTCGCTATCAATGGAATTCTCCCTGGCGATCGCTCTGGATTTGCAGTCAGTAATGCAGGAGACGTTAACAACGACGGTATAGAAGATATCATTATTGGCGCACCCAGCACTATCCCTAATGGAACTACTGGTGCAGGAGAAAGCTACATCGTATTCGGGTCAAACAATATTGGAAGCTCTGGCAGCTTCAACTTGTCTAGTCTCAACGGTAGCAATGGCTTTGTAGTTTCACAAATTAGTGCTGGCGATTCCAACGAAATCTCTGTCAACAACGCAGGAGATATCAACAACGATGGTATTGATGATTTCATTATTGGAGCATCAACCGCCGATCCTGATGCTAAAAATGCTGCGGGAGAAACATATGTTGTCTTTGGTGGTAACAATATTGGCAGCTCTGGTAGCTTTAACTTAGCTACTCTTAACGGTAGCAACGGCTTTATTATCAACGGCGCGGATAGAGGCGATCGCTCTGGACGTTCTGTTAGCAATGCAGGGGACATCAACGGAGACAACATTGACGATCTTTTAATCGGCGCACCCGCCGCAGATCCGAATGGAAGTGCTTCAGGAGAAACTTACGTTGTCTATGGTGGATCTAACGTAGGTGCATCAGGAGAACTTGAACTTTCTGCAATCAATGGTATTAATGGTTTTGTCGTCAATGGTGCTAATAGCGGAGATTTCCAAGGCTTTTCTGTTAGTAGTGCTGGAGATGTCAACAATGATGGTTTTGACGACTTGATTGTTGGCGCATCAACTGCCGATCCTAATGGAAATGCTTCAGGAGCAACTTACGTCGTTTTTGGTGGAAGTAATTCAGGTAACACAGGTAGCATCGACGTATCCAATCTAAATGGCTCTAATGGCTTTACTCTTAGTGGAGTTGGTACAGGAGACCTTTCTGGACGTTCTGTCAGTAATGCTGGAGACGTAAACGGAGATGGTATAGACGATCTAATCATTGGCGCGCCCAATGGAGATCCTAACGGTAATAATTCAGGAGAAAGTTATGTTGTCTTCGGAAACAATAATATCGGTAGTTCTGGTAGCTTCAATTTATCTGGTCTAAATGGCTCTAATGGTTTTACGATCAATGGCGTGGGAGGAGGCGACTTCTCTGGACGTTCAGTTAGTAACGCTGGAGATCTTAATGATGACGGTATTGACGACTTAATTGTTGGTGCAACCCGTGCAGAAACCAGTAGTTCAGGAGGAGAAGGAGACAGCTATGTTTTATTTGGAGATAATAACATTGGTAGCTCTGGCAGCATAAATCTGTCTACTCTCAATGGCAATAATGGTTTTGCTATTGAGGGTATTGACATAAGTACTGGCTACTCTGTTAGTAATGCAGGCGATGTCAATAATGATGGGATATCAGACATTATCATTGGTGCATTTGATGCAGATGCTAATGGCAATAGCGATGCTGGTCAAAGTTATGTAATCTTCGGTTCTCCATCGGCAAGCGCACCCTGTAATCCAACTACTGGAGATGATGACCTAACAGGCTGTGCTACTGCTGGAAACGACAATGTTAACGGACTGCGAGGAAATGACACCATAGCTGGAGGTATTGGCAGAGATACCCTGTTTGGAGTGGCTGGGGATGATGTTCTCAATGGCGATGCTGACAACGATCGACTGCTTGGCGGTAACGGAAATGACACTCTAAATGGTGGCACTGAAAACGATACCCTAATTGGTGGTAATGGATTGGACTTATTAGATGGGGGAACAGGAAATGACGTTCTCAACGGTGGTGGTGATGACGATGTTCTCAACGGCAACGATGGTAACGACAGACTCGTAGGAAGAGATGGTAATGACACTCTAAGCGGTGGAGATGGTAATGACACTCTAAGGGGAGATGCTGACGATGACTACTTAATCGGTGGTTTAGGTCGAGATATTTTGGCAGGAGGAACTGGTGCCGATCAGTTTGCCATTATCTCTGGGGTTACTAGTGACCTTGATGTAATTCTTGATTTTACTGATGGAGTTGACTTACTAGATCTGACTGGCAACCTAACTTTTGGTAGCTTAACCATCAATGATGTAGGAACTAACACTATTCTGATTGAAACTAGTACCAATCAAAGATTAGCAGTTTTGCGTAATGTTGATGCAGTAGAAATCGATTCTTCTGACTTTGTCTAGCAAGTTTTGCCTAGATAACTGGGCATTGGGAATAAAAAATAGTTAGAAATAATTTAAGGGAAGAGAAATGTATAGCTATATATGTTTCTCTTCCCTTTCTTCTTAGGAATTGTAACTTTGAAGTACTTCAGGAGATTGTCTACGCAAAATGTCAACCGCCAGATCCCCCAAACCTGCCACATCTTCAACTAGTACTAAATATTTATTTGCTTCTAAATAATCTCGATAGGGTACAGTATCGCTACTGGTGGTCATTGCCCAGCCAACACCACCGCCAATAAATACGCTACCCATCGCTCCCGCGATCGCGCCGAGAATCCCGCCTACAATGTGGTTCCCAGGATCTCCTGCCCAATCTAGATTATGTAGTCCTGTGATCATATTAAAGACATACCCGCCAAAAAATCCAAAGGGAATTAGCCAATATGCCATAAAGCTAGCTCTTTTTTTTGATTGGCTCATTGGATCAAGCAAACCCATTTCATCTGCGGTTCTATATCCTCTACCTGCGATCGCAACTTTATTTAAAGGAATGCCTCCTTTTTCTAACGCTGTATAAGCTTCTTCGGCTTGAATGCGATCTGATAAAACAGCAATTAGATAATTCATTTTTCAAACTCTTAACAAAACCAAACTTGATACTTTTATCCTAACGTGGCGAAGCATTATGAGTTTTGATTTTACTAAGAAGTGTTACTTTATTAAAAGCTACAACCTACACGCTACAAGCCTTTTGTTGATTAGTTTTTATCTGGGAACCTGCTATTATTGCATCTCCATCGCTGGTAAATCTTGATTGTTTATCGTAGTGCTTTTGCTTTGCAAATCTGATAGGGCGAAAGTGCAGGCGATGGTCAAAATGAAAGTTAGAGACAGGTTACGCACAAATTTTAAATCTCTGGATAGTTCTAGAATTTCTCCCGTGACGTCTTTCAGCATTTTGTTCCTTGGGTAAACTGCTGTTTGGTAAGTACGTTTCAAAGATGATTAATATGCAAAGCCAAGTCCTAATATATTGATTTGTTTCTGAGGATTTATTTAAAATAGATACTGTTTGATTAAGTTTTGCCATTGACTAGAGGCAGTAAGCTCAACAATATCGATTTTTGTACCGTATTCAGCCGAATAATTGTTGAACGACTCAATCCAATTCAAAATAATTTCAGTAGGATGGCGATCGCAATAGCTGCCTGATTTATTAAGATATTCGCTCATTTCTTTTAGGTGTCCTGTTTGCTGGAGTCGCCAGGCACTCCAAACTAGACTTTGATAACGGGAATCTGATTCCATATTTTTAACTGTATCTGATCGATCTGGTTGAGCAAAAAACCTTGCTAATATTTGGTCTAATTCTTGAGCTTGCAGCAGAGTATTTTTAGAAGCATTGGCCTGGTGTTGGCGGTATTGTACGGTAGTTTGTTTTACCCAATCGGCAGTACAACCGATCGCTGCTAAACGAATAACTAGGTCTACATCTGGTGTTTGCTCTAAACTAGTATCAAATCCTGCTGTACGTTCCAACCAAGATCGCCTAAATAACATTGCTCCCAAAAAAACAGGCTTCCAAATAATTACATCAGCCATAGTCAAGTTGGGTATTTGTTTCCAAGGTTCAACTGCTGCTTGGACTGCGCCATGGAGATCTACAATTTGCCAACCACTGTTGACCATGCCCAAAGAAGCATCTTGTTCTAATAAGGCAACTTGAGAAGCTAGTTTGTGGGACAAAAAAATATCATCCTGGTCTAAGAACGAGATATATTCCCCTTCAGCCACAGTAAGTCCCAGGTTACGGCTTGCTGCTACTCCTTGATTAGCCTGACTAAAGTATTTAATTTGATCGCCGTATTGTTGAACTATCTGAGGAGTATTATCCGTCGATCCATCATCAACCACGATAATCTCATAATCAGTATAGGTTTGAGCCAGAATACCTGCGATCGCATCTTTAATATAGCGATCGCCATTATATGCAGGAATGATTACACTAACTTTAACCATAATTACTGTATTACTAATTACCAACCACTAATTAATTGTTTATTGCTTGCTAATTCTGAATAAAGATGTTCTAATTTTGTAATGTTTTGGCGTAAGGTGTAGCGTTCTAATACCCTTTGTCGAGCTTTATTTCCCAGAAGGCTGGTCATTTCAGGATGATTGCGAAATAGAGGCAGCAAGATTTTTAGCTGTGCGGTAACGCCTTGGGTATCCAAAACCACGCCTGCGCCATTTTCTAGCACTTCTCCATCTGCACCTGCATCGGTTGCTAAACAAGCGACTCCGCAAGACATAGCTTCTAGTAGTGATATAGACAAACCTTCGACTAAAGAGGGCAAAATAAAGACATCTGAGGCTCTAAGAATATCAATTCTCTGCTGCTCATCAGATACGAAACCCAACCAAATAATATTATGCTCTTTGCCATAAATAAGCTGCAGGGAGTTTCTATTAGGGCCATCTCCAACCATCAATAATTGGCAATCATCTCCCATATTTGCCAATTTCCAGGCTTTTAAAAGAGCTTCAATATTTTTTTCTGTCGCAATACGACCTTGATAGACAAATAGCTTTTTAGCCTGTAGCTGATACTTAAAACTAGAATAGCCTGGAGAATATTTTTGTTCGTCTACACCGTTGGGAATAATCACCACGCGATCGCCTGGAACACCCAATTTAACCAGCAAATCCCTTTGAATTTCACTAAACACAATTACTCTGTCATAGCGAGCCAAAAACGGCGCGTACAGTTGATAGGTAATATATTGAGTACTAGACTTCAAATTGCGAATTTTGCTGTCAAAGGGAGGATGAAAAGTAGCAACTAGGGGAATATTTAACTCTTCACAGATGTCTGGTAATAAAAAATCAAGAGGAGAAAGAGTTAAAGAAGCGTGAACCAAATCGGGCTTGAGCTTGCGAAGCGATCCTAATAATATCTTGCTAGATTTTAAAGTGGGTATGGTGTATATCTGAGACTTATAAATAAAAGGCAGTGGAATTTCTCGGCAATTCGACCAATTGTGCTGTTTTTTTGCATATTCCTCATGATGCTCAAAACTTTCCTGGGATTGAGAGAAATGCAAAAAACTTACCCGATAGTCTCTATCCAACAGCGAGTTAGTAATCTCACGACCATAGGTTACATTGCCACAAAAAGGTGATTTTTTTCCTAGCCAAGCGATATGCATTCAAATGCTCTTTGTTCCAGGCAACTACAACAGATAATTAAGATTTGGTCAGTAATATTAACCAATAATTACTATTTATCAGCTTTAGTTAATTTACCAGATTGCGGGAAAATCAGTTATTAGTTATCAAGCTTATTGCTTATTTATCTCTTACCTCATTCTTCATTCGCGATCATGTACCAGGTTAAAATGCCCCCCAAAATTGCGATCGCAGCTAACCCTAAGATTACTAAAGGTAAACCAAAACGTGTTTCTGCTTGGGCTGCTAATGCTAAAGGTAGGGAAAGAGCAATGTTTACCGCATTGTTTTGTAAGCCAAAAACTTTGCCCCGCATTTCTACAGGGGTTCTAGACTGAATAGTAGTTTGCATTGGTACGCCAATTAAGGCTGCAAAGACACCCAACAATGTCGTCATGGACAAGGCTAACCAAAGATTTTGAGTCGAAAAAGATAATCCAGTCAAAGATGCTGCAACGCCAATTGAGCCAATTAAGCTTAAGCGTGCGCGATTGATATTTTGTCCTTTGCTGCCCAGAATAGCTGCACTCGCTCCCATGCCCACCCCTGCTGCTGCCAGAAGTAAGCCAAATTGTTCGGCTTTTATTTGAGGAATTTGATCTGCCAAACTGACAGCTAAGACGGCTAAGGCTGCGAAGATTGAGAACAAGATGACTAATTGAATCAAGGCATTACGTATCCGCTTGTTTTTGCCTAAATACTTAATCCCGTCTTTAATATCTTGCCAAGGATGGGATAACTCTCGATCACAATCCTGTGGTTTTTCTCCTGTTTGTAAAGCTAGAAGAACTACACCAGCGATCGCATAAGCACCCCCAACTAAAATTTCTTTGCCGATGCTCTCTGGTAAACCTACCTGTAAAGCCAGATTATCCGCAATGTCTAACAGTGGATCGCCGATGGCAAAGCCAATGATCAGCAAAGCCATCATGGTAGTGGTGTAGAGGGAATTAGCAGCTAGTAGATCCTTGTCTTTAACAATCAGAGGAATTACCGCCTGTTCTGCGGGAGCAAAAAACTGAGTAAAGGTAGATACAGCAAACGTCACAGCTAACATCAAACCAAATCCTAAGGGAACAGCTTCTAGGATAGTTTTTCCTTGAGAAACTAATAGTAGGGGCGGCAAAATCAACACCAAACCTCCCCTAATTAAATTGGAAACTACTAATATAGATTTTTTCTGCCAACGATCTACATATACCCCTGCCAAAGAACCGAATAGCATTGCAGGAATGGTAAAGGCGATCATAATAGGAGACACCCATTTACTAATTGGCTGATTTGGCAACTGAAACTGATTGGCGACAATCGCAATCATCATTACCAAATAGACTTTATCTGCTAATTGAGAAAATATTTGACCACTCCATAAAATTAGGAAGCGGTTATTTTTGAAGACGGGAGCAAATCCTTCGGATTCAGCTTTATCTGGTATGTTTTCTGGCTCTAGAGATGTTTCAGATTCCGACAGTCTCATTATTTTCTATTATTAAATTAAATAATATTTTTGTATATTTCGTACCTACAGGCTTAAAGCTTAAAGCTGAGGGTTAATCCCAAAACGACTTTAAAATTCAACATATAGGTTATCTACTAGGTTAGCCGAACGAATCGTTCTCCCCGTATGATATTGGATATATTCTCGTAAAATTCTTTCCACTCTGATCCAGGCAACTTCTGGATCTAAGTCAGTGATTTCCAACTTTCTCAGTGATTCGAGTGACGGCAGGTAATTATGATGTAGCTGTTGCAAAATAGCCAGTTCCATTCCACTGATACGGTAATCAATTTTGGGAACACGACTGTTATAACGAGCTTCTGCATCCTCAAACCTGTCTTTATTTTGCTCCAGTGCTGCTTCAACCCCAACCAAATCGATCACCCCGCCACCTTCAAAACTAAACCCCACACAACCTTTAGAAGTAATTGAATCAGGAGCTATTGATTTTTGGGTTAAGTAGCAATTAAACATTTGGGGAGATAAACCAGCGATCGCAATTAAATGAAAGGTAGCCTGAGCTAAATAAGGATATATTGACCGCTCTTGGGCAGAATTTTCTATGCGTCGCAGGTGTGCATTAAACAGTTCATACAGTTCTGGTTGGGGTTGTTCGTCTATTGCCAAAAATAAAGACAACTCAGCTAAATATTGAGCAGCAGCCAGCTTGCCAATATCTTTGCTCAAGCCAGGATAAGTGTAGATAGTATCTGCCTGAATGATTTTATCAAGAGACTTCCCCCTAAGAATTAATAACTCATTAATCACAAATAGCTGTGTTCTTCCCCGCAGACTAGACTTGATTTTCTTTGCTCCTGGTGCCACTGCTCTAATCACGCCATAATCAGGCGTTAGCACAGTTACCAAGCGATCGCTTTCTTTGATCGACGAGCCTTTTAAAATAATTCCTTTCACCTTATATTTTTGGCTCATTAGTAATCAGAGATAAGGCATGCCTTATCTGTACAGTAATTATTTGATGCTTTCACTCTGTTGCCTTAGAAGATCTACACCGCGAGAAGTACCAAGGCGGGTGGCACCTGCTTGGATTAAGGCGATCGCTTCGGGGTAGGTACGAATACCTCCTGATGCCTTGATTCCAATTTGCCCTTTGGTAATCTCTGCTAATATTTTGACATCTTCTACCGTCGCACCACCAAACCATCCTGTACTAGTTTTTAGATAAGCAACTCCTGCATCTAGGCAAATTTCTCCCCCTAGTCTTTTTTCTTCGTCGCTTAAGACAGTAGTTTCTAAAATGGCCTTGACTACTTGACCTGTTTCAGAGCATATTTGCGCTATTTCATCATAAATCTTGCCTGTTTCCCCCATTTTTAGCCATCCAAGGTTAATGACAACATCTAGCTCGGTTGCACCATTTTCGACTGCTTCTTGTGCTTCGAGGAGCTTGACTGAGGAAGTAGAAGCACCAGAAGGGAAGCCAATTACGGTACAGATATTTGGTTGTTTGTCGTGTAGCAATTCTCTGGCTTGCTGTACCGCAGTGGGATAGACACACACTGAAGGGAAGTTGTATCGCCATGCTTCTTGGCATACCTTTTTGATTTCTTCGGGGACAGCACTGGGTTTTAAAATGGTGTGGTCGATATAGGTGGCAATATCAATCTCTTGATCGGTTATGGACATAAAATGATTACTAATTACTGGTTACTAGTTATTGTCGAGGGTATTGACGGTAAAATTGTTGGGTTACGCCAGCATTTAATTAATCTGTCAATCTGAGCTTGTTTAATTGTTGGCTAACCCAACCTATACAACCTATATAGCTAATAATGTTTCTTGTATTTTGTCTAAAGGTAATATGTGCAGATTTTCTAGATTAAGCTGACCATATTCTTGTTCTGATTCGGCTAATAATAGGATTAACAAGGGAATATTAAACTGTTGAAGCTGACGAATTAATTTTTCTCTGGCTTCATCCCAGGTAATCAAAACGCAAATGCAGCCGCTTAATGCTGATAACCTTTCTGTTACCATAGCGGTTAAATAATCAAAGCTTTTGTCCTGACAGGCTCTAACGCTGGCGAGAATTTCCAACATTTGTTCGCTATTGCCTAATCCTCTCCCTGAAGTAAAGCAATAGGACTCTAAGCCAACAAACATCAAATCTAATAGTGATTCTTGAGTATGAAAATCACAGGCGAAGGAGGCTGCTACAGAAATAGCCTCTTCTAAGATTGTACTTTCACTTTGGGTTCCAAAGGTATCCAAAATAAGAGCATGACGAACAAAATATTCACTTTGTTCTTCTCTGACTACGGGTTTACCAATTTTTGCCCAGCTTTTCCAGTGAATACGACGTAGAGGATCGCCTGGACGATAATCTCTCAAAGACACAAATTCTTCCGAGTCTCCGACAGACGAAGCCAGACTAACACTACCAGATTGGGACATTCTTGAGCCAGGAAGATTGATAACTGGTAATTGATATCTCCGAGGTAGCACTAATAAAGATTGGGGTAAGTTGATAAATTTGAGTGCATGAAAAACATTAAAAGGATCGGGACACAAAATATTAATTCCCGTAAGCCTAACTACTCCTCGATGAGTAGGGGTGATTTCTCCTCTAATTATGGTTTCTGTTTTCGGTTTAAGAGGAGAAATAGCGATCGCTTTTACCTCCGCTTTTCGTTCTAAAGCGATCGCTTTTAACCACTTTGAGTAAATATAGATCAGGGAATTAATTGATCCTTTCTGATGATTTTGTTGGATGATTCGTTTAAATTCTTTAAAACTAAAGCGAGGATTGTGAATTTCTTCAATAAAGCGTATTTCTCGCTGAATTTTGCTAGTTTTATTAAAAATAGTTAGACGATAAGCAAGCTTGACTCCCACCGTAGCAAAGCTGGGTAAACTTCGCTGTACGGTAAAGTTCTTTTTGAAAAAGAAGCTAAAGGCGATCGCAATTAATAAAATTGCCAGCAAAAACATAAAAACCTGATAAGCCATTGTCTGCTTAGTATCTAGACCAATAATTACAGCAACAAACAGGCAAATCAAAATTCCTAAACCAAAGGGAGTAAAACGTTTAAAAATCCACTGCTGTATGTTGTATCCAAAACAAAACAGACGATACAGAACTTTCATCTCTTCACTTAAATGAAAGCTCCATTTTGGCATAGGTTTATTAAAAGCTATTAGCTCTAGAAAATTTAATAAGTCCTCTTGGCTGTTGCTAAACGAGAAAGAATGCTGGTAATCAAGACTAAAAGCACTAACACAAAGGCAGCACCCCAAGCTAAATCTTGTTGGTTCTTAAAGGGAACAATTGCAAAGTTGTAAACTAGCACTGCCAAAGAAGCGGTTGGTTCAACTAAACCATTATCCCAACTAGGCCAATATTGCGTAAATAGGGCTGTGAACAGAAGAGGTGCAGTTTCTCCCGCCGCACGGGCAATAGAAAGGGTAACCCCTGTAATAATTGCAGGTAGGGCAGCAGGTAGAACAACCTGCAAAACTGTTTGATATTGATTTGCACCAATGCCTACGGATGCTTGACGTACTTCTTGAGGTACAAGCTTGAGAGATTCATCAGTAGTACGAACAATAATTGGCAACATCAAAATTGCCAAGGCAAAGCCACCAGCCCAAGCAGAGTATGATTTGGTAGTTAAAACGACCGCACTATAGGCAAACACCCCCACAATAATCGAGGGTACACCACTAAGAACATTGGTCGCAAAACGGATTAATTCTGCGGGTTTACCTTCATTAAACTCGGAGAGATAAATTGCAGCCATAACTCCCAAGGGAACGCTAATTAATGCCCCAATTCCCACCATAATTACCGTTCCTAAAATAGCGTTACCAAAGCCACCACCTTCTACTAAGGGAGGAGGTGGCAACTCGGTAAACACCGAAGCAGAAAGAGAACTAATTCCCTTTGTGATTAGATAAGTCAGAATAACAAACAAAGGAATGATCGCCATCAGGGTAAACAACCCTGCAATACCACTCATAATCAATCCAAACAGAGTCCGAGGAGATTTTGGATTGCGTTTGAGGCTGAAAGTTTCAAAGTCTGATTTTTTAGTGTTTATGGTCATTAGAATTTTATGATTATATTTTTTGTAATCTAGTTACTAGCAATTGAGCTAAAACATTTACTACTAAAGTGATGAAAAATAAAATTAAAGCTGCATACATTAATGCCGCTACCTGCAAGCCACTGGCTTCGGCAAACTGGTTGGCTAACAAAGAAGAAACCGTATTAGAAGGCGCAAAGACAGAAGTATCGACCTTGTTTGAGTTACCAATTAGCATGGTGACAGCCATCGTTTCGCCCAACGCACGACCTAACGCCAGCATAATCCCGCCGATAATTCCTGAAGATGCAGCGGGTAAGATAATTTGCAGAATTGCCTCCCAACGAGTCGCCCCCAAGCCTACGGCTGCCTGGCGCATGCCTGAGTCTACGTTGATAATTGCATCGCGTGAAATGGCAGCAATAGTGGGTAAAATCATTACCGATAAAATTAATGCAGCAGGCAACATTCCTGGCCCTCTAAGGGGCGTAAAACCCTTGAGAAAAGGAATTAACACAAAGATGCCCCACAAACCATAAACCACACTAGGTACGGCTGCTAATAATTCAACTAAAAAAACAATAATTCTTTGTACTGCGGGGGGCAAATAATCTTCACTCAAAAAGATTGCCACACCCAGACCAATGGGAATTGAAATAGCTAAGGCAATAAAAGAACTGACCAAAGTGCCGTAAATAGCGGGCCAGACACCGTACTGGTTATTGACAGGGTTCCAACTACTGGTAGAAAGAAAGCCCAAGCCAAATTCTTGAATAGCGGGCATCGCTTTTAATGCCACCTGGACAGTAATCCAAATTAAGATACCTGCGATCGCAAATGCTAATGTTTTAGCCGTCCAATAAAAACTATTGTCTAAAACTCTCTCCACAGCAGGACGAGGTTCAATCGTAGACTTATAATCATTTTTCATAACAATCTTGATGATAATTAATCACTTAACCTTTAAAGTACCCTGAAGCGGTATACATCGCTCCTAAATTTTCTACTAGTATTTATTTACCGTATGGTAATTAAGATTAGGTAAAGCTAAAGTTATGCGAGCCACTACAATTGTCTATAAAAGCATTGTATTAATATCTTTCCAAATCATTTTTAAAAATGTTTAAACATAGAAATATATTAATTAAGCAACTAAAACTATCAACCTTGATTGTCAATCTTGTTTAAAATTATTGGTTGATTAAAATCTAGTATTGTTTCGCAATTAGCATCATCTGAAATTTCTCTTAAAAGATAATTAGTGACAGACTTAGCTTCATCTTGTCTAACCACAAACGGGATTACGTTCTCATCATTTTGTTGGTCATAATTAAGCGATTTTAGGGATTGTCGTTTGACAAAAGATGATGATGGTAAACGAACTAAAGTTTGTACTCTACGGTTTATTTCAGCAAAAAGTATATTACGTGTAATAATCCATAAAGGCAATTCAGGATCTTGGGAAAAGGTAAAAACCTCTAACCAACCTTGGTCAAAATCTTCTGGTAAATAAATTGGTTTAAAACCTGGTTTGGCATTTAACTCCATTAAAAACTGAGGATCTTTACTAGAGCGACTAGAGAATTTACCAATAAATTTTCTTCCTCCAGCAGTTTCTCTGATCTCCCAATTTTGAAAACTTTTACCATTTTGGAGGCGTAGAAAATCTGATGAAAGATTAATTACCTTTACGCCATCATATAAAAGTGCTTCTCCTGAAGGCTGTCTAAATAAAGCACCATTCCATTCTGGAACATCGGCGATAAATGTTGCTTCCTCTAATAATTCGGGAACAGGTAGCTTTTCTCCTTGGACAAACTTCAGGTTGACATAATTTTGTTTTCCCCATGATTTTTTAGGATAGCCACTAACAAAAATACTATCGAGAGAAGGGCTATAATTATATTTGCCAGTATGACATTTTTTGAATATACGTCTGAGTAGGTGACAAGGTTCAGCAGATAGTTCGGGCAACTTGATCAAAGACTCAAACCGAGGTGTTTGCTCAGAAAAGTTTATTTTCATTATGTAATCAACCACATT
>ENA-ORXT01004139-ORXT01004139.1-marine-metagenome-genome-assembly--contig:-NODE-4139-length-15260-cov-29.572219_pt1 | contig 15260 bp, 11 predicted proteins | sample MGYA00237868_ERZ511482 | MGnify/ENA metagenome assembly ERZ511482 | reverse complement strand
CAGGGTGACAGAGACGGCTTGTCCTCTCTGGCGACCTGCATGCTCTGCAAGTGACCGAAGACCGCTTAACCGCAGTCAATCTAAAAATACATCACGCCTTAGCGTGATACCGCTGAAGTAGATAATGTTATTTAATTAAAGGAGAGGTCCTTTCGGAGTGAGAATTTTCGATTGCATCCCATCCTTTTCTGATGAAAAGGTTCCTTCCTTTCAAAGATGGATCTACCATCTTCGATAGCTCTTTGCAATCGCTACCAGTCAGTCATTCGAAAAAAAATGGATCTGCAGCTCTTGCGCTCATGTGTGCGTATGGCATCGAGCGATGGACACTTGAGGGGATGTGCTGTAGGCTGGCAGAGTGGGTGGATATGTGCTAGCTGACTAAATACTGGTATGGAGTACGTTTGACTCTGGGCTGATTTGTGCTGATGAAGATCAAGAGTATGTAATGTAGGTATTTTGTCAGCTATGGGAAACTCAGCAGCCCATCCGATTCTGATGAATCGGTTCCTTCCTTTCAAAGATGGATTTACCATCTTCGATAGCTCATTACAATCGCTACCAGTCAGTCATTCGAATCAGAAATGGATCTGCAGCTCTTGCGCTCATGTGTGCGTATGGCATCGAGCGGTTTACACTGAGGGGATGTGCTGTAGGCTGGCAGGGGGGTGGAGATGGGTAGCTGACCTGATGCTGGAATGGTGGTATCTCTGATGCTCGGGTAGGAGTGGAGTCAAGAAAGCATCAGATATGTGGAGTGGAAGTATTGGGTCAGTGGGGGAAATTATGAAGCACTCATTTAAAGAAAGAGACAGCAAGTTGATCAATGGAAAATCTATATTAATCTTAACTCATTTCAGAGCAATCATCCTTACAAGCTGTGAATTCAAAACTAAATTTAACACTTACAATCACAGTATAAAATCACAACTTTCATAAAGAATTATTACCTTATTCAAGCATATAACAGAAGGGCTTTAAATCGGAGCAACTGTAAGAATTTTTGAACGCTTTAAAAAAGAATATGATCAAATTCATCCAATCACTATGTATCTCCTTTGTTATCTTGAATAGTGCAGTCGCACAATTTGACGCTACACTACAAGCGGAAATTCCAACGAATCCAACTGCTGCTTCATTAGCTGAATATGCGGAAATTCCTATCAGTTATTATACTGGAATTCCAACTGTTAGCATTCCACTTTATACCGTTACTGATAATCAGATTTCTCATCCGATAGGGTTAAGCTATCACTCTAGCGGCATAAAAGTATCTCAAAGATCATCCGCTGTTGGATTGGGATGGTCACTGAAAGCAGGCGGAGTGATCACCAGGTCTGTCAGAGGTGCTCCTGACGAGCAGCTATATGATGGCCAGCTAAGTGGATATTATGAAGACGGAGTCGACCCAAATTGGGTGAATAACTCTATTGAGCGAGATCGAATCATTAGCGGAAAACGAGATGTACAAAGTGATATTTACTTCTACAATTTTGGATCATATTCAGGAAGTTTCATGTTTGACGACTCCGGTAATGTCATTCAGAAAGAAAGAACAGATCTAAAAATTAAGCCGATGAACACTGGTTATAGCCATAATAAACTCATCTGGAAGATCACCACACCCGATGGAACGCAGTATTATTTTGGTGATGATATCATAGATGATGTTACTAATGATGCGGTATCTTATTCACAAAACTATACTCACAAAGAATTTGAAGTTGGAGCTCCAGTCCGATCTTCTCCGCTCGTGGACAGCTGGTTTTTAGTCAAGATAGAGTCCTTCGACTCTGGTTCAATCATTGATTTTGAATATGATGATTTCGAAGTATACAGCACTAGAGATGTTACTTCAGCTATCCGCGGTTACATTGATGAAGATGGTAGGAATCTCATCTATCCCAATATTGCAGATGTTTTTAATGAGGCTGCATTTCTAAATGCAGCCAATCAGATTATAGTGAGCGAAAGGCTCACACCGAGGTTAACTAAGATAAATTCAAGTATAAGAGAGATAGAATTCAATTATAGTGCAACTAAGAGAAAGGATCTACCTACCAGAATCACAGATGGTATGCACCCAAAAGATGTATTAGGCATACAGCAAACTAATCTCTCTGATCCTAAAGCTCTAGATTATATAGAAGTCAAAACATTAGCTAATCAATGCATGAAAAGATATGACTTAAATACTTCTTATTTCACAAGTGGCGATAATGGTAACTCGAGTCTTAGCTTTTATCAAACAGACGGTACTGATTCTAATGGAGCCTATTACAGTGATATGAGAAGACTTAAACTCGATGATGTCAAGGAAACATCATGTAATGGCACCACAGCATTAGTTCATACCTTCGACTATACTACTGATACCATTGCAAGAGCAGTCACTTTCAACCAAGACCACCATGGCTACTATAACGGTGCTGACAACAAGACCTTAGTACCGCAATTATTGATTAATGAAGGTATCACCAATCCACCAATTGTCGACCTCAGCCACTTGAGTTTTTTAGCAGATCGGGAGTGTAACCCAACGTATGCGCAGGATGCAATGCTAAAAAAAATTACACTACCTACTGGCGGAACAAGAGAATTCACATATGAATCTCACGACTATCGTAGATCTATCATACAAGAAACCGAAAATAGTGTATTCAGTATAAAAAGCTGTAGCTCAGCATTTAACTTCGGTGCATGTGATGGTGATCCACTGGTATCCAACAGTCATACTTTAGGAACTAATACTAATATTCGATATGAACTAATCGTAGAAGCGACTAGGGCTGTGGATGATATGAATAATAATGAAATTGATATTCAATTAGAGTACCAACATAATAATGGTGCTTGGACAAATATCGCAGATCTAAGACTCAGTCAGACGAATGGCTTTAGTGTGCTAAAGTGCTACAGTGATAGAATGTTCAACGATGCAGATATAGGTACTTATCGCTTCAGGCTGGTGCCAGATGACCCCAATCGAAATGTATATCTATTTATGAATCTCAAATCATTCGCAAGACAAAGTGCAACAGAAACAAGACCACTTGGAGGATTGAGAATCGCTTCTATTACAGATAATCCAATTACAGGACAAAGTATCACTAAAACATTAAACTATGTACAATCACAGTCGAATAGTAATTCAAGCGGTGTCTTGATATCTATGCCAACCTATGTCACTGATCTGCCTGCTGGGTCTGATTATTTTGAGAGTCAAAGTAATGAGTGCTATGCGATAGGCTTTGGGCTAAACTCTGGTAGTGTCTTTTCAATGGCCAGTGTACAAGGAAATCACATTGGCTATTCAAGAATCGAAGAGTATGTCGACGATGGCACCAATGGGTATATCGAGCATAAATTCAAAAATTTTCCACCTATTGCATCCGTGATAAAAGACTATCCTGTACTACCTGAATATTATGTTGATGATCAAGCTGGAAAACCTACGACCATCAAGTACTTCAATGGTTCTGGACAGACCATCAAAAGTATGGTAAGAGGTTATACAACTTACGAACATGGCGATGAAAGTCAATCTCTGACAGTGCAAGGATATACTGATTGTAATGCCAATACAACAACATTAGATTTTATTAACTGGAGTACCTTCAGTCGTCATGTGTATATGGATGAAATGACAGAGACTTTAGATGGTGTGAGCACAACTACTAACTATAGCTATGGGGATCTACCAAACCACTTGAGAGCGACTCAAATAGAAATGACTAACTCTGATAGTAAGGTCCATAGCACTGAGTTCACTTATATATTTGATTATACTGAAAATGACTCCATCCGGGCTCAACTGATCAGAGAAAATAGAATAGCGAATCCCTGGCAAACGCTCAAGAAAGTTAATGGTGTCGCTGTAGACGGATCGCAAGTGCTTTATGGATATATGAATCAAAGTACTGGTGCTCTATTGCAACCTTCTGTGATACAAGCTGGCAATAAAATATATCCTCGAGATATCAAAAGAAGAGAAGTCACATGGACTCAGAGTGGCATATCAGATCAACAGTGGGTACTACAATACTCCAATACAGTCTATCACTTACTTCATGGACTCGTCACACAAAAGCAACACGTCGGCTGGGCGCATCCAGTAAAACTCAGTTATGATCCTCTGATACCAAGACTAACTCAATGGAAGTATGATAATTATACTCAAGACAGGCTCTACGATAATTTAGATTTGCTAGATCAAACCATCGCTATCGATGGCACTCAAACAAGTTATAACTGGGATGAATTAGTGAGATTAGAATCTGTCACTAATTGCTTAGGTGTCGACACAGAGTATAAATACAACTATGGATTAGGTGCCGATCTCAATTACCTTCAAACGATTAACACCTATCCAAACTTTGGCTCCTTTACGAATCATAAGATCAAAAATGTGAAATTTTTAGATGGATTAGGCAGACCATTACAAGATCTGGCACAAGAACAGGATCCTGATGACCCGATGGAATCAATTGCATATCAAACTACGTATGATCACATCGGACGTATGATTCAAAAACATGAGCCAGTCAATAGCACAAGTGCAGCTGATGGATACAGCAGTGCCAACACAGATTTCACTTCTATAAATTATGAAAAATCACTCTTGAATCGACAAAATAGTATAACGCCTCCTGACTGGTACGAAAGCAAAATACTGTATGCGACTAATTCAACTAACGAAGTTCTTAATCTGGGATCTGGAGGGTCATATCCTGCAAGTAGTCTGTATAAGAAAATCAGCGTAGATCCTGACAATAAAGTGCTTGAGGAATTTACTGATAAAGTAGGAAACCTAATCTTAAGTCGTAGAAAATCAAGCTTAGCTGTTACGGCCATGGATTCTATTGCAGATACATATTATACCTATGATGATAAGCTGAGGATTTCTAAAACGATACCACCTGATGCTATTATGGCCAATACCAATCTTATTTATGAAAAGAGATACAGTGGAGAAGACAATCTCCTATATCATAAGGTCCCTGATGCGAAACCTGTCCAGTTCTCATACGATGATCGCAATCTGCTGAGGTTTAGGCAAGATGGAGAGCGGGCGAAGGAAAGTAAATGGTACGCTATGGAATATGATGATTATGGACAGCTCCTCAAAGAAGGCTTTGTCAATAATACATCCTCAGCTATATCAGACCCACTCATCAGTAATACATATGGTGATACTGGGATAGAAAAAGCTAAGCTGACTCGGACTGATACTGAATTGCTCACGACTAATAAGACAATGAGAAGCAGCTACGAATATGATAATTGTGGAAGGCTGGTCATAACAAAACAAAACTCTATACTACATCCGAGTTTCGGAAGTATCGTTCATACTATCACATTAGATGATGCTGATCAGGTACTGAATGATGTCCTAACAATCCCTTCTGAAAATCTCACAATCACAAAGCGAAATACATATGACCACGCTGGCAGACATAAGAAAAGTTATATCACCGTCGTCCATCCAGACCATGCCGGACCTGAAGTCGAATTATGTGTAAAAAGCTACACCGTCAAAGAGCAAGTCAAACAGAAGATCATCGGAAGTAGCCTTCAGCAAGTAGATTACGGCTATCTAAAGAATAGATTCTTAAGTAGTATCAACTCTCCATATAACAGCTTCACCTCATCAAATGATCTATTCGCTATCAGACTTGGTTATGATAAAAATATTGACGGTATGATCAACGGTGAAGAACTTCGTAAGAATGGAGATCTCACAGCTATTCAATGGAGATACAGAGATCAAAATGGAATAGCCCAAGCCAAGGATGCATATCGGCTGGATTATGACTTCTTAGATAGGCTGACTGATGCCTACCATTTTAAAGTTGGAGCTAATAATCGATACTCTACTACGTATGAATATGAAGATAAGAGGGGAAACTTCGATAAGATAACCAGGAGGTCAAATGGGGCATTAATTGATAACTTATCATTTAACACCACTGCAAATTCTAACCAACTAAGTGCAGTAACTGAGATGTCGAACTCTTCATTGAATGATATGGGATTCCATGGTGGGTCTTCCTCATACATATGGAATGATAATGGATTCATGACTAATGATGGGGAAACAAATGCTTCTTTATCGAGAGATCACAATAATATGTGCCAAGAAGTAGTCAATACTACTGATGGTGTACATATCATGAGTCATCGAGATGCATCTACTGTATTACATAGAAGAGAGATCATTAAAAATGGATCCGTGACCAATATTGATTACATAGATCACTTAGAATATCGCAATGGATTACTCAGCATGATCCATCATGAGGATGGCTTTATCACGCTAGATCGAGGTATACCCGAAGACATCATGCTCACAGATCAATTCAATCATACGGTGACAGAGGAAGGGATCAGCATCACATCGGATAGAGATCTGATCAATGGAGCTGATGAAGAGAATTTTGCTCAGACCATGATACAACTCATACCAGGCTTCAATGTCATGCTTGGGGCTGAATACTTAGCAGATATCAGGGACTATGATGTAGAAGGATTTGACTATCACTATGTGATAAGAGATCATCTGGGATCACCAAGAGTCGTATTCCAAGACATGGATAAGGATGGTACTATAGAAGCGGGCGATGTCGAGTCAGCCCATCAATATTATCCATTTGGATTAGAATGGAAAGATGAGGACGCTACTGTGGTGCCACAGTACAGAGATAAGTTCAACTCTAAAGAAGATGTGACACATACGCAGTATGTGGATTATGGAGCGAGGGCATTGATTAAGAGTATTGGTAGGTTTGATGGGGTGGATCCACTTTCAGAATACATGTCTTCGGTTAATTCATATGATTATGCTTTTAGCAATCCATTAAATCAAGTAGATCCAATGGGTCTATCGCCTCAGACGATATATGAAGACAAGGTGACAGGAGAACAAGTAGAGATTCATGATGGTATTGACAAAATAATATATTTAAACAGTACTGATTTTACTGAAGCTCTCTTTTTTGCTAATGAGATAAATAGCGGAGAACCAAAGAATGGTATTGTCAGCGCTTATTACGATTTTTATAGAAAGCATAATAATTATGATGGTTCTAGCTTAGGTAATGCACTGGATTACTTACTAAGTAAACCACATTTAACAGGAGAGCCGCTTGGAGGATCTGGGGGTATTGGCATGGTTGGTAGTGCAGTGGGAAAGACTGGTAAAGGGGCTTTAACAGCTATGGAACGATTACTAAAACTCTACAAAATTCAAAAGCACCACATTATTCCAAAAGCAGTATTTAAAAATAGTAAGTATAAATCGACTCTAAAAAAGTTTATTAAGCTGAATTCTGGATCAAATCTAAAGAGGCTGCCAACACCTTTTCATGGAAATCATCCTCAATACAACATTTATGTGTCGGGTAGATTAGACGGATTTATAGAGACAGGGAGAATGAATAAAGGGACACTAAATAATTTACAAAAAGAACTAAATTCGATGATTAATAAAGCATATGATAGTGGGCTAAAACTGAACGAATACTTTAGAAAATATAACTGATAATGTTTGAACCAATAACACACAGTGGAGATCCTAAGATAATGGGCGTGAATAATGGCTTTAGCCAATTAGAAGTAGATATTGAAAACATCGGTGATAAAACCAATTACTCCAGATTTCAATCAGCATTTATACAACCTGATTTAGACAAGATTATTGACATTCAAGGTAAAATACTGAATTATAATTTAGACGATTTATTAGGTGAGTTATATGAAGATGCTAAGGTTACTGACATTATGGTATTCTCACCTCATTTATTTGGCATAAAATATATAGTAAGTGAGGAATTTGTTGATTGTCTACTTGACTTAAGGGTACCCAATAAAGAATATAAACTGATACCTATCAAGCTAAAAAATATAAGTAGCACACATTATTTATTGTTCATACCTTGGATCTCAGAAAAGGAAATATTCTTTTCTGAGTCACTGATATACCATAGCCGTGATATAACCAATGAGAATAAGCAATACCTCAATATTAGGAACTATGAAGACTATAGTCAACTACTGAAATCTAATGAATTGTTCTATTTTGATAAAGTATCAATACCAGATAAGTACAAGGATCGTAGTATCATATCGATACAAGGATTACAAAGAGTTTACTTATCTGATGTACTCCTCAATAAATTGAATGAAAACTCAATATCAAACCTTGCTAAGGCCAATGCTGCTGAATTAACTTTTAGCGCTTGTTCTTGACTGACGCAGTAACTTTGTCGAGTAATATCGAAATTGAAAAGATAAATGATGTAACATATATTGATAGCATCTATTATAATGTAATACCTCAGATTGGACAAACCAAAATCATGTGGTACTGCCATATTGTTAACATGATTAGAAGTATTGCTTTATTGGCTACAATTAGAATCCTACTGTCAGGGTGTAACAAGAAACTAAGTCAAGATATGAGACTATTAATTATCATTTTATATCTGGCCATGTATCTATTAAGCGGATGCAATAATAATAAAAATGATCATAGATCTAAGGTAAATAATATATCACATATAGAGCCATATCAGATTGTAAAAGGTAACACTACTATTATCTTACCAGACTCACTAAGACCAAATAACTTCAAAGAAGGTATGGTTGTGATTGATTATTTAGTAGATTCTACAGGAGAAAAGACGAACACCAGCTTAGGGCTGTTAAGGGTATTAGATAATACGGAAAAACACGTAATATCATATCGAAACGAAAAGATTGAGGTAAAATCGAAAAGCGATTATCCTGATACAATTCAACCATATCTCGATTGGATTTTTGATTATGCTGATACTCGAGTCGTTGAAAAAATTGCGGAACCAGAGTCAAATCAAATCTGGAAACTATCTATCATGCTAAGAATTAAATAAAATTAGTTTTGTATCTTTTATTTATAACTCAGGAAAAATCACTTTTCTACTTAATCAAAGGTAATGTACAGAATCATGAGGTCTACTTAATTGAAATAGCAGGAATACACAATAACTAAGACTTTTCAAATTTGTCTGCCTCTAAAGAAAGATCATATGCTACGGATAAATTGTTAACATGATTAGAAGTATTACTTTATTGGCTACAATTACAATCTTATTGTCAGGGTGTAACCAGAAAGTAAGTCAAGATAATTACTCAGATACTTGTCTAAAAGAAATTGGTAAATTCATACGAGCTACTGAAAATAGCCAGTTAGAGAAATACTTCGGATTATCAATTATACCGAGAGGATTTGATGTTGATGATGAAGGAAAAAGATATATAAGATCGATACAGTACACCAACGATAACAAAAAGCAATTTGTAGTGTCTTCGAATCAATCTCTAAATGGCAATCCAGCAATTCTGAGTTCTTATGAGAAGAAGAGAGATTTTGCGTCCAACTACGGTGTTGATTTAGGTGAATTAGATTCGTTTATCAATGAAATCGTGAAAGAGTTTGATGAATTAAATATCATGAGCATGAATAGTCAATTAAGCTCTGGAAAATTTATTGAAATTAAAATCAATAGCGAATGTACCATATGGTACAAAGAAGAAGGCGCTTATTTGAATGATAGATACAAGACTTATTTTGAAAGGTCACAGATTATAGAGAACAACTGGTATCTCCTTGAAGATAAAAAGATCACGGCTACAAAGAAAATTTAATTAAAATTGTAGTTAACCAAAACGACCGTTTTTCTTTACCATTCCATTCAAGTATCTAAAAGTTAAAATTTCAAAATTTTTGGTTAAATAAACTCGTTAAACTAATCAAAACGAAAATTTGATATTCTTAACGACTTTCGCTTACTTCGCCTTAAGGTCCAATCTGAGATAATCACTTCATTCTAAAATCTTCTACTTATGAAAATCGGATATGCTAGGGTATCAACGAAAGAACAAAATCTTGATCGCCAGATAGACGCGCTACAGCAAGCTGGTTGCGAGAAAATATTCTCTGAGCAAATCTCAGGAGCTAAAAAGGAACGGCCAGAGCTGAATATGCTCTTATCGCAGATCCGGGACGGGGATCAGCTGGTGATAGACAAGCTCAGTCGACTTGGTAGATCTCTCAAGGATCTGATACAGATCGTTTCTGTCCGCCAGCTGGCGGACGAGGCGTGACCTTCATCTCACTTAAGGATGCGATTGATACTTCTTCTGCTTCTGGAAGATTAGTGTTTCACATTTTTGCATCACTGGCAGAGTTTGAGCGAGACTTGATCTCGGAACGGACGAAGGCTGGATTGGCTTCGGCTAAAGCCAGAGGCCGCATGGGTGGGCGACCGAAAGGGCTTTCACTTGAAGCACAGAAGACTGCCATGGCCGCAGAGACACTTTATAATGATGGTAGTCATTCTGTGAAAGCGATTTGTGATCAGCTGAGTATAAGTAAGCCTACTCTTTATAATTATTTGAGATGGCGGGAGATTAAGTGATATACTTGTCCATTATGAGAAAATTTTTCTTTAAATATTCCTGATGGTCATATCTTTGTACTACATCCCATAGCAGATCGCTCCATTTAAAGAGAGTCTAAATCCGAGCAATTTTAATTGTTAATAATTATCTTAATAACGTAACACTCTCTGAACGATTTTAGCTATTAATCCCCATGTAATGATGAATGCAATACACTCAATCGCAAAGCTCCCAAATTTATATAAGTAATTTGCTATAATCAACGAAATTATGAAAGAAGGCATGGCTTCTACCATTTTTATTGAAAATTGTTGATCTAAGAATATTTTGAACATATCATGAATGTTTAATAGTTAATAATAGATGGCGCCTCCCCTGCTGCGATGATGTCTGTGGGAATTTCTTTAACATTAATAGAAGATACTAAGCTGCCATCAATTAAGTCTTCTTTAAATCCTCCAGCACTAATATCCTGTATTACATCATTTGACATAGGACTAATATCAACTAATTTGGCTTTATTGGAATTTTCTTTACTTACTGATTGAGTTTGTTGATCTTCAATTTCGATGATGATTCTCATAACGATAAAATTTTAATTACTTGTGATAGTATAACGACCTTCAAAATTAACAGGCCGATTTGTTAAGTTTTTAACGGTGATCCAATAAGTGCATCGGTTTGAGGAAGCTCTTTCGACTTCTATATCCCAATCTAGTTGAGGAGCACCACTTTGAGGTGACGTTGGCATAACATACCATATAATATGCGCATTAGCTGGCCAGTTAAATGTAAACCACCTTTTTGTTTGATTTGGACTTAAATTTCCAGTCCATTGTATTCCAGTTCTCATAATTTAATTAATAATAATTTGTTATACAATATCGACCTTCGAATGATAAATCTTGGTCGGTTAAGTTTTTTACTGTTATCCAATACGTTGCATACTCCGCATCTGCTCTCTCAACTTGGACGTTCCAGTCAAGTTGCGGAGAACCTGTTTTTACAGTCGTTGGCACAGCTGTCCATATTACATGCCAAGTTGCAGGCCACCTAAATGTAAACCATCTTCCTGTTTTATTCGGACCCAGCGACCCAATAAATTGGCGGCCGCATCTAGGTTTGCTAAGATCTCCATTTACAGGGATTTCCCAGGCACCTCTATTGCGTGTACCTACTCTTAAGATGCGTGTGTGCGGATTGTAAATTAGATCTCCAACTAAGGTATTAGGCAATCCTAACGAAAATGATTTCCAACTTCTTCCTGCGTCAAACGACTGGTAAACACCAATATCTCCAGCAACCCATATTCTATTTGGATTATTTGGTTGGACTTGAATTGCACGCATAGGAATAGCGGGTAAGCCGCTTGTCATATCATTCCAGCTTGACCCTCCATCATCTGATCTAAATACCCTTCCGTTTCCAACTGTCGAGTAGGTTGCCCATAATCTATTGTTTTTTACATGTAAATCGCTTACATAGGCATTTCTGGGTGAAGTAAGCGTAGTTGGTGCACTCCAACGAATCCCATTCCATGTCGTTCGATAAATCTCTCCTGTAGTAGTTCCAATGTATATTTGATCAGCTGTTGGAATATACATACTGCTTGCAATGCCTTGTTGAGGCAAGTTCACTTCAGTCCAGTTTACACCGCTATTTCGTGAAATAAACATACTTTCACCAGCTTGACAAATGGTATTTTCTCGACTCTCCATCGGTGGGTAAAACAATGCCCTATATCCTTCTCGCCTTCTTCCGTTTTCAATGAAGCCTCCCCATGTATCTCCACGATCTTCAGATCTATGCAGCCCCATACCAAAATATGAATGATAAACAACATTTGGAGTTAATGAATTAACGGCACAGTCACCTCCATCTCCATCAGCAATATGTCGCCAGACCGATCTTCCATTATATCGATTTGTACCATTATCTTGTGTTCCGGCCATCAACCAATGATGCGAACCATTGTCTTGTGCGATATATTCGATTTCTGTTATAGCAAGATTACTATTTAGAGAGGTCCAATTAATTCCTCTATTATTTGATCGATATAATCCTCCATCATTCCCAATATAAACTATGTTTGGATTATTAGGGTCGAATTTAATAGCATGTTGGTCTGGATGAATACTATCTCCTGAAGTCTTAGCTGAAAGGTTAATCCAACTCCAAGTATCTCCTGATATTGTACCTCGATGAACGTTAATTGCTCCAAGGTAAACCTGATCAGTCCGATCTGGAGCCGAGGCGAGAAACCAATCGTACCAATCTTGGCTAGTTCTTAAATCTGGAGGCAAATCAGATATTCTCAGCCATGTGCCATCTGCAGATCTCCGGTATAGAAAAGGTGTTTGATCAGAGCCTGATCCAAAGGCATATGCAATACGAACATCGGAATCAACATGATCTACAGACAACCGACGCCAACTGCTTGGAGCTCCAGGAAGATTCACCTTAGACCAATTTTGACCATTATTTATCGAGAGTCGTACACCATCAGCACATGCTGCTAAGATTTCATTATTCCCACCACCAGCCCTTGAGATTTTCCATGTCCGATTCGTATTTTTTCGTTTCCAAGTATTTCCCGCATCGATAGACTGGTATAGTCCTACCGTTGTACCTGCAAGCAAAACAGATCCATTATTTGCGTCGACATCTATATCGAAAAAGCCAACACCTACAAAAGGTGTAGCAGTCAGTAAACTCCAACGAGTTCCCCCATCGGTAGATCTTAAAACTCCAGCACCAAATGCAGAGTAGAAGTTTCCTTCACCAGTACCTACGTAAACCATATTGGGAGCACTAGGATCAAATGCAATAGCCCCCGTTGCTAAAGTTGGCATATGATCCGTTCGAGCTGACCAATTTTGCCCACCATTAAATGTTTCCCAAACTCCTCCTGCTGCTGCCCCACATAGAATATGATCAGCATTGGTCGGATCAATAGCAATACATGATACCCGACCAGAGACATCAGCTCGCCCAGCGCCATATGTTTGACCGTCTGGAATTCGAGAGGGACCTAATGGGCTCCACCTTGGTTGTGGAGTTGGCGACATAGGCTGAGTTTCAGCATTCACTTCTGATTGACTGCCAGCAAAAGATGATACGTTTTCCATTTCATTTTGAGCTAGCAATCCGCATGCAGCTATATAAGTCTTAGCAATAGCCTCCGTTTTGAATGCAGTCTTTCCAGTCTTTTTCTTGGACTTAGTAGCACCAGTTTTTTCTTTAGATGAATCCGTGTCGTTATCAATTAATGGATGGGAAAGTGAAAAGCCTCTCTGGTCTTCAAATAGCTTAAGCCGTTGGTATACTTTTCGTTTCTCCACAGGCTTATCATCTTTGGATACAATTAATGGAGTTTTCATTCATCTGAGGTTTCTTGATCATACTTTTTCAATGATCCTGTTAAAGAATATATTTTTGTTCTGAACTGCTTCAAACGCTCTGCAGCTAATAGTGTTAAAGGTTCATTTTTCGCTTCTAATCCTTGTATAAGTTCATCGAGGTCATCTAACAGATCCTCGTTGGTCAATTGTGGTTCCCTTGCAGCCTCAAATTGAAGCATACGCTCTCTTGCCTTATCAAATTTTTGATCTTCGCTTTTTCTTTTCATTGAAATTAGTCTACTTAAATACTTATTAATTCCATGTATCTAAAATCCTTTTACTTATTATATAGTGTCATAAATTAGATAAATAGTTACCAGTTCTCAGTGCATTTTTTTAATTAAAAGTCAAATTACCCGAAAAATGCCTGGATAATAAGTTACTTCATTATTAAAAAATTTCCATTCTTAGTTGTTGTTCTTCTTCTGGAAAAGGTAACCATGCTCATTTCTATCAGTCTGAAAATTTGAAATAACTTCTAATTTTCTATACTAAGTTTATGGCGGCGGTATCGCATACTACTATAATTAAAATATGCGATTTGTATTTAACTGAGTCAATTAAAAAGACTATTCCCACTTACATCTAAGTGCTTTTTCATCCTCCACTGTTTAGCTACCAAAAAATAGATCTGATTAATATGTGACGCAATTAGTATATCATAGATCACTCAAGTATCTGATACAGATTGTCTCTGTCCGCCAGCTGGCGGACGAGGCGTGACCTTCATCTCACTTAAAGATGCGATTGATACGTCTTCTGCTTCTGGGCGATTCCAGCCCACTCTTGACGCTAAGGTCAAGATCTCTTCATTGAATGTACATTTGATACATTCACTACGGCGTAGTTCATTCAGTCTTACATCTTTGCGTCACTGGCCGAGTTTGAGCGAGATCTGATCTCAGAGCGGACAAAGGCTGGATTGGCTTCAGCTAAAGCCAGGGGGAGAATGGGTGGTCGACCGAAAGGGTTATCACTGGAAGCGCAGAAAACGGCTATGGCCGCTGAGACACTTAATGATGGTAATCATTCTGTAAAAGCGATCAATCACAATAACCATATGTCCCATTTACTTCCGCCCCATTACATTCATCTAATTGTCCAAAACCTTCTAATTTACCTAATCCGAGATAAATGTTTTATCAGGTTTAATCTCCGTGAAAGCTTTACTCCATGTATTGATTTTGTCTTTCATATAGACAATCATCTCCTGTTCTACGCTCACTGCTTAATTGGCAACTTGGCTTATAGTGTCCGCTTTTAGAGTAATGCATTGGAAATCCATCCAGTGCATAACCAACTAATATTATATCCTCTCCTTTGTCTAACTCTTTGAGCAACCCTGTGGGCACGCCGTGATAATGATAAGCACCAGTAGGCTGCACATGAGCGTGATTGTCATGCAGGCCCATGTCTAAT
>ENA-ORXT01004136-ORXT01004136.1-marine-metagenome-genome-assembly--contig:-NODE-4136-length-15268-cov-4.029294_pt1 | contig 15268 bp, 9 predicted proteins | sample MGYA00237868_ERZ511482 | MGnify/ENA metagenome assembly ERZ511482 | reverse complement strand
CAGCAGCAAGACATTTTCGGCCAGATCGGTAATGTAAAGATCCGGCCAGCCGTCGCGGTTAACGTCGCCGACGGCAACACCCATGCCGTGCCCGGCAATGTCGGCACCCGCGTCCGCGCCCACATCCGTGAACGTTCCGTCCCCGTTGTTGCGGTAAAGAATATTGGGCTGCTCGAAATCGTGTACCAGGTACAGGTCCTGAAAGCCGTCACGGTCGTAATCCAAAAAGGCGCAGGCCATGGAGTGGGCGCGGCCGCGGGTGCCGGCCGAGGTGCTGAGATCAGTGAAGGTAAGGTCACCGTTGTTGCGGTAGAGTACGTTGTCCGCATTATAGTTCGCAACGTAGATGTCCGGGAAGCCGTCATTGTCGACGTCAGCCAGGTGGACGGAGCTTGTTTCGTGCGCCCCGGTGATGCCGGTGCTTGCGGTAATGTCGGTAAAGGCGAAACGGCCGTTGTTTACCGGCCCGTTGTTGAGGTAAATGCGATCCGGTTGCTGGTTCAGCCCGAGGTACAGGTCCGTGTATCCATCGTTATTGAGGTCAACCCAGGTGGCGGCGCGGGTGTGTTGCCCGTTGGCCAGACCTACGCCGGCGGCAACGTCGTTGAAGGTGCCGTCGCCCCGGTTGCTGAAGAGGTAATCGTCGCCGAGCCTGGTGATGAGGTGGAGATCCTGGTCGCCGTCGCCGTCGAAGTCCACGAAAGAGACGCCGTGCGCTTTGCGGGCGGCATCGACGGCAAGGCCGCCGTTTATTTCGGAAAAAGACTGGGCGGTTGCGGTGCCGACGGAGCAAAACAAGCTTACGATAAGGTAGATAGACTTCATCCTGTATAAGTAATTATTCATCCTGTATAAGTGAATTGATGTGCGTCCTTCGAGCGTGCGGACGGCCTGAAAGCGATTGCCCCGTTGCCGATCCCCTCCCCCCCGCGGGAAGGGCGTATTCCGGGAAGGGGCTCAAAATTAAGTGGGGTGGGGTTCGCTTAACCCGCGGCGAACATCAGCGTACACCCCTCACCTCAAAACCCCTCCCGGCGGGGGTTACCTTACCGGGAGGGGTTTACGAAGTCCGAGGTGTCGGGATTAAGAGCCGCCGGGGAATCCACTTCCAGCCGTGGGTGACGGGTCTTAACCCCGCTCGCCTTCGGCCGGGAATCGAATTCCGCGCCGGTCCTTAAAGCCGGTAACTTGTTTTACGGGCGTCGTACTACGTTGAGTTTCAAGGTCTGGAATTTGCCGCCGTGCTGAACCCGCACGAGGTAAAGTCCACTCTTGAGATCATTGGTAGGGAGGGAGATGCTTTGCCGTCCGATACCGATCGTCCGCCGTTGGTTCCAGATCGTCCGGCCGTGCAGGTCGGAAATCTCAACGTCGGCGCCGTTCAGGACAACGTCGGAGGTGACGTTCAGGGTAGCGTTACCGTAGGCAACGGGGTTGGGGAAGAGGTTGAATTCCAGGCCGAGCGTTTCCAGTGAAGTGTTGCTGGTGATGGTCGCGTCGTTACGGCTGCAGAACTGAATATCGTCGACCCAAACGTTGTAGGCGCCGTCGAAATCATTCACGCGGTAGAACTTGATTTCCAGGAAGCCGTTGTCCCAGTCGCTGTCGGCCGTGAAGGTGTAGACGTAGTTGCGCCATTCGTTGACGGTAGTCACGAAATCCACCGCGAACTGCGCGGACCAGTCGGTATCCCGCGTTGCGCGGGTGAAGGCGCGTACGCTGTCGGTTTCGGACAGGTCGGCGCGCATCCAAAGACTGACGGTGTATTCTTCCCCGGCCGTTAGTTCCAGATCGTTACCGAAGCGGTGGTGGAATTCGGCGACGTCGTTGTTTTCAAAAACACTGATGCGCATGGAATTGTCACCGGAGTAAGGCAGGATGGGGTCGAGCTCGAAGGTGGCGCGTTCCTCGTCGTCGCTGCCGTCCCAGATGTCCCATCCCAAGCCATCGTTGGTCAGGTCTTCCAGCGAAAACTCGCTGGCCAGGTTAACGGAGCAGCTGCCGCTGAGTGCCGTCGTGCCGAAGAAAGTCGGCGTGGGTTCTTCTACGTCCTCGCCGGGGGTGTCGTCCGTTTCACAAATGGATACTTCATCGAACCAAACGTCGTAGGCTTCCGTGGCTCCTTCGGTGAAGACCTTGAGTTCGACGTGGACATCGTCGCGGTCAGTCGTGTTCTCGAAGACGAAGGTGTGCGGCGCCCATTCGGTACCGACGGTGAAGTCAGCGTTGCCGATGGTCGTCCAGCCGTCGAACTCGTCCTTGACGAAAACCTGGATGCCGGCGTTCTCGATGGAACTTTTAGCCCAGACGGTTACACGATAGTTCTGACCGGCCACGACCGCCGAGGCCGTTTGTGGGCGGCTGTTGAACTCTCCGCTTCCGTTCAGGTCAGCGGTAGGTTTGTTGACGCTGACCCGGGCACTGGCGTTTCCGACCCGTCCTTCGGCAGCGGTGGAGAAAGTATAGTCGGATGCCTCTCCGCCGTCATAGTTCCACCAGTCGGTTTCAATACCGCCCTCAAAGCCGGGGTTGGTAACGAGGTTGCCTTCGCAGGTGTTGGTGGCGATTTCGACCGGGCAAAAGGTAACGGCATCGAAAAAGACGCTGTAAGGCTGGTCGAACTCGGCGTTGTACGTCTTAAGCTCGAGGTGAACGTCGGGCCGGTCGGTATCCGCCTGCCAGGTGGTGGAGAACAACGTCCATTCGGTACCCACGACGGCTACGTCGGAGAAAAGCTGTACCCAACCGTCGTTCTCGTCTTTGATGTAGATGGGAAGCCTCGTATCCGGGAGGGTACTTTTGCCGTAGAAAGAAATCTCGTAGAACTGGCCGCCGACTACGGGATTGGTCTGGGGGCGACTGTTGAATTCGCCACCCTGGCCGCCGGGAATGAGGTCCGTCGATTCAAGTACGTTGATGACGGCACTACTGTCGCCACTAAAAGAATCGTCGCTGGTAGCGAACGAGTAAGAAGTTTCCGAGTTGTCGTGCCAGTTCCACCAGTCCGTAAAGGCACCCTGCTCGAAATCACCGTTGGTAAGAATGGTGCTGTCGCATTGAGCGTGAAGAGATGAACCCAGTACCAGTAATACCGCGGCTAAAGTAAGTTTAAACATGATCGAATTGATTTAATTATAATAGAGCGTCCATCGTGCGTTTTGAAGACGCGATAGTAACATTGTAGCCAGGAGCGCGCGCTCGGAGAGAACGTTCGATCATTAGCTAGTGCAATTATCCTTAAACAGAGAGAAGGAGAGGGGAGGAATGCGTCCCAATAAGCGGCCCTGTTTGTAACTTATCGAAATTTTATACTGTGATATTCGTTTTCGTTACTTGCGGCCCCCTACATTGGTGAGGCAACACCCTTTTATATTCCGTGCGGCGGGGGATGTTTGCCGTCAGTTATTTAAAAATAGATGGTCATGCTCCTTCCACACAAAGCCGAAAACTACTCGAAGTACCTCTTTGCTATCTTACTCCTTCCTTTGCTGTTGCTCTCTTCAGTCATGGCCGCGCAAGGCGACCCGATTACGGGTGTGGTTACCGGAGAGGACAACGAGACACTTATCGGTGTCAGCATCATCAACCTGCGCACTAATAAAGGGAACATCACCGATTTCGACGGGCGCTTCAGCGTCGAGGCGAGTGCCGGCGATGTTTTGTCCTTCAGTTATACGGGCTACGAGAACAAAAACGTCACGGTAGGTACTCAGACCCAAATAAATGTGCTGCTCGAACCATCCGCGGAGTTGCTGGAAGAGATTGTCGTGATCGGCTACGGCACTACCAAGAAGAGCGATCTTACGGGTGCGGTGGCTTCGGTCAAGGGCGAAGATCTGGCTAAGTCAACCATCACGACCCTGGAGCAAGGCCTCCAGGGGCGACTTGCCGGTGTCCAGGTTACCCAGGGTGACGCCGCTCCCGGTGCTGGAATTTCCATCCAGATTCGTGGAACGAACTCCATACTCGGCGGTAGCGAACCCCTGTACGTTATCGACGGCATCCCGGTCACCAACCCCGCCGCCGGGCAGGGCGACCTGGGGGCCTCGGAACAGAACAACCGCATCGTCTCCAATACCAACGTGCTCTCGACCATTTCCCCTTCCGACATCGAGAGCATCGAAATTCTCAAGGATGCTTCCGCTACGGCCATCTACGGGTCACGGGGGGCTAACGGCGTGGTGCTTATCAGCACCAAGAGGGGCAAGGAGGGAAAAGGAACGATCACGCTGAACACCTCCTACGGTCTGTCTTCGGTGAACAACAAGATCGATCTGTTGGGACCCCGTGAATTTATGGAATACCAGAACCGCGCTTTCGAGAATGCCGGTTTCCCCGTAGACTCCTGGGCCTGGGCCCCGGACACGGTCACCAACCCCGGCAAACCGACCATCGGCGAGGTCGTCGCCCTGGGCGACGAGGTAGCGGTAGACTGGCAAGACGAGGTATTCCAGGCGGCACCGGTCAAGGACGTGCAAATCGGTTTCAGCGGGGGTAATGAGAAGGGTAATTACTCTATCCTGGCCAGCTACCTGGACCAGTCCGGCATCATCAAGGGGTCTAACTTTCGGCGCGGAGGATTCCGGACCAATCTCGGCTATGACGTGACCGACCGCGTGACCGTGACCGGTAATCTGGCCATTACCCGCTCATCGAACAGTCTGGTACGGACTTCCACGAATACAACGCAGGCCTCCGGGGGGATCATTCGCTCCGTCCTGAATTACCAACCCATACGCCCGGTTTTTCGTAACGCGGACGGCGTGGTACGGCCCCGTAACGAAGACGCCGACTTCCGCCTGGAAGATCCTTCCATCTTTCAGCAGTTCGGGGCCAACCCGCTGCGTTATACCGATGAGGTGACCGAACAGCAGAATTTTACCCGCGTGATCGCCGGCATCAATACCAGCATCAAGCTGACCGATTGGCTGACCGGTGAGGTACGCCTCGCCTCCAATTACCTGGACCGGAAAAACAACACCTATTACCCCCGTACCGTCACCGAGGGGTTCGGGCTCAACGGTTTGGCGGTCGTGGCAAGTAACGAGTTCACCAACCTGATCAACGAAAATCTGCTGCGGGTCAACAAAACTTTTGGCCGGAACCGACTGGAAGCCCTGGGCGGGTTCACTTATGAAACCAACCGCGACTACTGGATCACCAATGAGGCGCGGGATTTCCCGGATGACGAACTGGCCTACTTTTCGCTTCAGCGTGGCCTTTCCCACGTTCCGACCCGAACCAACACGGCGAAATGGGTGCTGGCCTCTTACCTGGGCCGCGTCAATTACGTCATCAACGACAAGTACCTGTTCACGGGTACCCTGCGCTACGACGGTTCTTCTAAATTCGCCCGTAATAATAAGTGGGCTCCCTTTTACAGTTTCGCCTTCGGCTGGCGGGCCAGCGAGGAAAACTTCATCCGGGAGATAGAAGCCATCTCCAACCTGAAGGTCCGGATGAGCTACGGCCAGTCGGGCAACCAGGCGGTCGGGCCCTACCAATCGCTGGCAACCATCGAGGGCGTAACGACTTCGTTTAACAACCAGTTGGTTCCCGCCGTCATCGAAGGGCGGCTACAGAACAATGACCTCCGCTGGGAAACGACCACTCAGCTGAACATCGGGCTGGACTTCGAGCTTTGGAACGGCGGGCTGTTCTCGTCCGTCAATTACTATAATAAGCTGACCGACGATTTGCTGCAGAACATCACCCTGGCCCCGAACACCGGTTTCACCAACGCCCTGGTCAACGCGGGCACCATCCGAAACTCAGGCTTCGAGTTCGAGCTCGGTCTGAACCCCGTCCGGGGTAAAGTGACCTGGCAGGTCAGTGGCAACCTCAGCATCAACCGGAACGAGATCACCGATCTGGGGGAGGTCGAGGAGCAGTTCGCCGATCGCTTAGGCGCCGGAGACGGCCTGACGGTTTTCCCCTTTCTCCAGCGACCGGGCCTTCCGATCGGGGTAATTTACGGATTCCGCGAAGACGGGATCTTCCAAAACCAGGAGGAGGTCGACGCCTTCGCGGGTGTACAGTCCAATGCCGCCGTTGGTCAGATACGTTACCAGGACATCAACGGCGACGGGACGATCTCGGATGCCGACCGGAGCATCATCGGAGACGTTAACCCCGATTTCATCTGGGGCATTAATAATACCATCGAATACAAAAAGATAAGCCTTTCCTTCCTGCTGCAGGGTGTTGTCGGGGCCGATATCATAAACACCCTCAGCATCGCCACCAATACGCTGGACGGGCGGCGCAACATCCCCCGGTCCGTTTACGACAACGCCTGGAACGGGGAAGGAAGCCCCGGCACCAACCGGGCCATCAACCTGAGCAATGGCATCAGCCGTTTCTCGGATCGTTACGTGGAGGACGGCAGCTTCCTGCGGCTTAAAAACGTTCAACTCGCCTACGATTTCAGTTCACCCGGTATTTCCTGGCTGAACAACGCCAGGATTTACGCCAACGCCATCAATCTGCTGACGATAACGGATTACACCGGTTACGACCCCGAGGTAAGTGCTTTCTCGGGAGGAGCCATGCGTGGCGTCGATCTGGGAAATTATCCCCAGGCCAGAACCATCGTATTCGGTCTTAACCTTACCTTCCGGTAATCACCGCTCTCCCCGCCCCGACCTCCCATTGCACCCGCGTCCGCGCCCAACTCGTCTTTAAATTCACCGATCATGAATATTTCAAAATCGATTGCCGTCTGTTTGCTTTTCCTGCTTACCGCATCCTGTGGTGAGGAATTGTTACGCGAAGAAGTGTTTACATTTCAATCTCCCCAGGATTTTTATTCCAACCCCAACGAAGTGAGGGCGGCCGCCAACGGGATGTACGATGCCCTGATGACCTGGAATTTATGGGTGCAACCCGCCTGGGTATCCATGTGCGTGGAGAATGACGACATGCTGGCCGACGACTGGGTAGGTGGCGGTTACCAGGGCATCCAGAACGGCACCTGGTACATCGAGCGGCCATGGAGCGGCTTTTACCAGGTCATCAACCGGGCGAATACGGTCATCAGCCGCGTTGGTGAAACGGACTTCCTCACGGACGACCAGAAGAACGCCGCTCTGGGGCAGGCCTACTTCATGCGTGGCTACTGCTATTACGAAATCGCCCGCCGTTTCGGCGACGCCCCGATCCGGACCGCCAATTACGATCCGGCCAACGATTCCCCGGACATCGAGCGCCGGCCCCGGGAGGAGGTCTACCTGCGGGCGGCAGAGGATTTCGCCACCGCCGGGGAAATACTCCCCGCCGATTATTCCAGCGGAGACTACACGGCCGCGGATCAGGGACGGCCTACCGCTCCGGCGGCCTTCGGCATGCAGGCTAAGGTGTTCATGCACCTCGCCGGCGCGGAGATCGGGAAATCCGAATTCTACGCTGATGCCATCACCGCCGCCACGCGCGTCCGGGATTTTGCCGCATCCGGCTTTCCGGCCCTCGAATCGGATTACATGACGGTCTTCGAGCAAGCCACGCAAGACGGGAGCCCTGAAATCCTGTTCAGCATTCAGGCCACCCAGGCCCCTAACGAAGGGCCGGAGCTGCCGCGATTTTACATTCCCGGGAATACCGGCTTTGCCGGCGGCGGCGGCATCGGCGCCATCTCCCTGCGGGAGGATTTTTACAGAACCTTCGAAAGAGAGGACCTGAGGGTCGAGTTCGGCACGGCACTTTTCGATCAGTGGACCGACCTGGAAGACGAGCAGTTCTACCAGTTCAGAAATTTACCCCAAAACGTGGTCGAGATCGTCTCCGAAGACGTATTCGACAACGGTTTCGGCCGTTTCGGAAACAACCGCTACGAACTTTCCGACGGCAGCATCGTACGCGGAACGCCCCGTATATACACCAGGAAATACGTAGACCCTACCTCTCAGGTAAAAGACGAGAACGGGTCGAACCCCATCGTGCTGCGCTATGCCGACGTATTGCTGTTGCTGGCGGAAGCCGAAAATGAAGTTAACGGCCCTACCGACCTGGCTTACGAGGCGGTGAATACCATCCGTGACCGGGCCGGGCTGGAGGATGTGCCGGCCAGTCTCGATCAAGCCACCTTCCGGACGCGGGTACGCACCGAGCGTCGCCACGAGTTATACGCCGAATTCCAGCGCCGCTGGGACCTCATTCGTTGGGGCACCTGGTTGGAAACCATGGCGGCGGCTAACCGCCCCCGTCTCCCGTACCAGCTGCTGTTCCCGATCGCCTCCGAGGAAATAGCCGCCAACGCGCTGATCAACGAAAATAATCCGGGTTGGTAGAAACCCGCCGCTTCTTTACCCGAAGCGCCGGCCACCCTGGTTGGCGAACGAGGTTCGATCGGAAATATTTTTTTGCACCTCCTCAAGTACGATAGCTTAATGCTTCTTCCCTACAGGTATATCACCACCACCATATTCGTATTGTTATTCGTCGCTCCGGTAGTGGCCCAACGACTTCCCGCGGGCGACCCGCCCATCGATGCCGAAGCCACTCGGCAAACCAGAGCTCTACTGGCAAACCTCCGCGACCTGTCGAGCGACCACATTCTCTTCGGCCAGGAAGATGCCCTGGCGTACGGCGTCGGGTGGCGGGGCCACCACGAATGGCAATCTGACATCGAGGAAGTTTGCGGCATGTCACCGGCTATTTTCGGTTGGGACGTAAGTAAGCTGGGCACAAGCCATATGAATATCGACTCGGTGAACTTCAAACACATGCAGGAATGGATTCGGCTGGTCCACCGCCAGGGGGGCATCAATACGATCAGCTGGCACCTCGACAACCCGGTGACGGGCGGCGATAGCTGGGACGTAGGCGAAAAGGTCGTGCGCGAAATACTGCCCGGGGGCACCCATCACGCCGCTTATCTGACTAAACTCGATGACTTTGCCACCTTCGTGCGGGGGGTACGGCGCGGATTTCCGTTTCGCCGGGACGTCCCCATCCTGTTCCGGCCCTTTCACGAGCACTCCGGCAGTTGGTTCTGGTGGGGGAAAGATCACTGTACCCCGGAAGAATACGTCGCTCTCTGGCATTTCACCGTCCAGTACCTCAAGGAGGAGAAGAAACTGCACAACCTGCTTTATGTCTACTCCCCGGACATCGTAGAATCCAAGGAGGAATACATGAGTCGCTACCCTGGAGATGATTACGTCGATGTTTTCGGGACGGACAACTATCACGACTTTCGCAACGAAGGAACCGTCATCAACGTAGCCCGTCGTCTGCGGATGGTCGTAGAAATGGCTGACGACCACGGTAAGATTGCCGCCCTTACCGAAACGGGCCTGGAAAGTATTCCGGAGTCGGACTGGTGGACCCAAAAACTGATGAAGGCCCTGACCAGCGATCCGGTGGCTTCCCGCATCGCGTACGCCATGGTCTGGCGAAATCGCGACAAAACCCATCACTACGGGCCTTACCCGACTCATCCGAGTGCCGGTGATTTTAAGCAATTTTGCGCGGACGATACGATACTAATGCGCGAAGAATTGCCCCGACGGATGTACCGCAGGAAAAAGTAACGGAAGGGCCCTGTCCGCTTTATGCCTGGAGGCGTCGCATCACTTCCAAACACATACGGCCGTTGTGGTACGGAGCTTTCCAGGGGCCGGCTTTGTCTTCGGCATCCCGCACCGGTACATTGTCGGCATCGAGCATCCAGTGCCATTCCCCTCCCTCGTGGTCGATGACGTGCGTCCGAATAAAAGACCAGATATCGAGGGCTTGCGACCAGTAGGTTCCTTTCTCTTCATTGTACGTATCCGCGTCGATCAGCCCAACGATCGCCTCGGCCTGCACCCACCAGATCTTGTCGGTAGCGGGAATCATTCCGCTGTGGTCGGTGTTTTCAATCAGGCCGCCGGTAGGGGAGTGCCCCCCGGCGAGGGCGGCGTCGGTGAGTTCACGGGCGACGGTGTCCACGCGGGCAAACAGTTCGTGGTCTCCCAGTACTTCCGCCGCCTCCCGGAGTAGCCATGCGCATTCGATGTCATGACCGAAGGATCGCTCTTCCGAGGTGGGCTCCCAGTCGTCGTTGAAGAACAGATAGAGGTGACGGGGCCGGCGGGCGCAGAATTTATCGAGGATAAGGAGCAGGACGGAACGCAGGGCCTTCTTCGTAGCCGGACGGGGTAGTACCCGCTGCAAGTTGGTGTACGCTTCCATCACGTGGAGGTGAGTATTCATGATCTTACTCTGGTCCTCGTCCTTATCGCTCAGCCGCTGGTCGGCGTGTGGCCGCCAGTCTCGGTAAAAGACGTTGCGGTATCCCCCCTTTCCACGATCTACACTGTGGGCTTCGATAAGCTGAAAGACGGTTTCCGCCAGTTCGGCGGCCTTCGGGTCACGCGTGAGGTCGTGGTATTCGGCTAGTGCGTAGATGGCGAAAGCCTGGGCGTAGATTTGCTTATTGTCGTCCGTGACCCGGCCGTCACGATCAACGGACCAATAGACCCCTCCGTGTTCTTCATCGACAAAATACGCGATGAAGTATCGGTACGCCCGCTCCGCGGCGGCCCGGTAATTCGCCCGGCCCGTCTGGCGGGCGGCGGCGGCGAAGGTCCATACCAAACGGGCGTTTAAGATCACGCCCCGGTCGGCCTCGGGGTGTAAGCGATCATGGCCGTCGATGCGGCCGTGGAAGCCGCCGCTTTCCTCGTCGGTCATTCGGCGGGTCCACCACTCCAGGATTTGGTGTAGTTCCTCGGTTACTTCCCGCGAGAAACGATCCTTTTCCGGGTGGTGGCCCGGCTCGGTCAGGTGCTTGTCCATAGAGGTGGCTTAGCGTTTTTGGTTACGGTCGATGAGGTCGATTCTGGTTTTGACGCTGGCCGCGGAAGTCAGGCCGTCCGCGGGCGTATTCGTCACGTAGTCCAGCAGCTGGTCCACGGTGGATGTCGCTACGTGGGTACGGGTATCCGAAGACGCATAGTAAATGAATACTTCCTCGTCTTCGTTAACGATCCAGCCGTTGGTGAAGACGACGTTGGAAACGTCGCCGACGCGTTCCTCTCCATGAGGAGCGATGAGATGACCGGCCGGCGAGTGGGTGAGCTTCCAGGGTTCATCGAGGGCGGTCAGAAAGAGATAAAGCACGTACCGCAAACCGGCGGCGGTATTACGTACGCCGTGGGCCAGATGGAGCCAGCCGCGGTCCGTTTTGATCGGGGGTGGCCCCTGCCCGTTCTTGATTTCCTTGATGGTGTGGTACACCTTGCCGTCAACGATCACTTCCTCCTTGATTTCGGCGCCGTCCATGGAGTCGCTGAGGCCCCAGCCGATGCCGCCGCCGGCCCCGACGCTGATGAATCCATCCTGAGGGCGGGTATACATCGCGTACTTCCCATCGATAAATTCAGGGTGCAACACTACGTTACGTTGCTGGCCGGAGTAAGTGACCAAGTCAGGCAGCCGCTCCCAGGTTTTCAGGTCTTTGGTGCGGGCAATGCCGCATTGCGCTACCGCGGCCGAGAGATCAGCGGGGCGATCCATATCCTTACGCTCGGTGCAAAACAGGCCGTAGATGAAGCCGTCTTCGTGGCGCGTCAGCCGCATATCGTAGACATTGGTATCGGGCTCTTCGGTCTGTGGCAGCACGACGGGATGGTCCCAAAAGCGGAAATTATCGATCCCGTTGGGGCTCTCGGCGATGGCGAAAAAGCTTTTCCGGTCGTTACCCTCGGTACGGACCGCGAGCAGATATTTGCCTTCATGAAGAATCGCCCCGGCGTTGAATGCCGCGTTTATTCCCTGCCGCTCCATGAAGTAAGGGTTGGTTTTGCGGTTGAAGTCATACCGCCAGTTCAGAGGGACGTGCTCGGCGGTAACCACCGGGTCGGCGTAGCGGGTATAAATTCCGTTTCCGGGCAACTTCGGTTGGTTGGCCCGGCTGAGTAAGGCTTCCTGCTGTTGGGTCAGGGCCTCTTTGCGTTCGGTAAAAGTCATGAAGGGGTTATTATAATTTTAATATTGCGGGTCGGTTCAAAGCGATTAGTGGGCGCGGTCGCGGGTGCCATGGAAGGTTGAGCGGCGTTGGGTGCATAAGGGAATACCTTCGTTTACGCCGCCTCAGTTATCCGTTTTCATTCCCCCCCACGCTTCTACTTCAACCGGGTAGTCTTCGAGCTTGTCGTACCAGTTGATCTTAAGGATGATCATCGTTACGGCGGTAACCGTCAGGCTAATGCACATGTTTTGGTAATCGTGGATGACGAGAAAGATCGGTGCGGCGGTGAGGGAGGTTTGCCAGGCGATACCTACGACTACGTTCACCATATCCCTTCTGAAGTTGGAATTGGCCGTCAGGGTGGGGTAATCCCTCTTCAAGGCGGTGTGGACCGGACCCCAGAAACCCCAGGGGCGGGTCTGAAAGTAGAATTTTTTTAAGGTTTCCATATCGTCCGGCGGCGTGAGTAAACTGCCCGCTACGCAACCGATCAGGGAAATGAGGAGATTGAGGGGAAAGGCTTCGAGCGCGCTGACGCTATCGGGAAGAAGGTAGGGAAGGGCCATGGCGGCAACGATACCCCCGGCCATGCCCCAAAAATAACCGTAGCCGTTAAAGCGCCACCAATACCATTTCAGGAGATTGGCGGCGGTGTATCCGCCGTAGAGTGCCCCGACGAGCCAGTCGATGATGTTGTTCAGTGACCCTCCGAAAATACCGAAGAGGGTGCCGACGATGATAACGGCCACTGAAACGGCGTAGCTCATCAGTACGTACTGCCGGTCCGTGCCGTTGGGCTCGATGTACTTCTTGTAGATATCGTTGACGAGGTAAGCCGGCGCGGCGTTGACCGTGGCGGCGAAAGAAGACATAAAGGCGGCCAGCAGCCCGGCGATGAGTAAGCCCAGCAGCCCGGTGGGGATAAAGTTACGCAGGGCAAAGGGGAGAATCTGCTCGAAGTCCAAATCGTCTCCCATGGCATTGAGCTGATCGTTGAAAAATACCAGGGCGAGAACGGCGAGACCGGCAATGAGCAGATAACGGGGAAACAGCAGAACCAGGTTCACGAAACCACTCATCTTGGCTGCTTCCTTAGGCGTGCGCGTGGAAAGTACGCGCTGCATGTCGTAGGTCGGCGCGGGGCCGGCCATGCTTTGCAGCACCCCCTTGAGCAGCATGAGCATGAAGAAGGCGGAGAACATCTCCCAGCCATCCTCGGCAATCTTGTTGTTGGCCGCATCGAGGATGCCGGTCCAGTCGAGGTTGAGCCGAGTACCGAAAAAGAGATCGTGCCAGCCGTCGGGGACGTATCGCGCGAGGAGTTCGGGACTTACCTTCTGAATGGCGATAATACCTACGGCGATGCTGGCGACCGTCATGATGAAGTACTGAAGCACCTCGGTGAAGACCACCGAAAACATCCCCCCTTTAATCACGTACACCGACGTGAGCGTGGTAACGATGAGGCCGTAATAAACTTCGTTCAGATAAGGATCAGCGGAAAGTTCCCAGGGGAGAAAGACCGTGGCGAACTTACCGATACCGACGAACCCGTAGGCGACGTAAGTGATGACCACGATCACCGCGAAGGCGACCACCACCAGGTGAGAGAGCGTCGCCCCCCTCCCGTCACCGAAGCGAAAGCGAATCCACTCCGCCCCGGTCATTACCCCCGAGCGGCGCAGCCACACGGAAAGGAAAATCATCATAAAGATTTGGTTGAACACTGGCCACAGCCAGGGTATCCAGACACTTTTGAGCCCGTAAACAAACAACAGCATCACCATCCACATCGTCCCGCTGATGTCGAACATCCCCGATGCGTTGGAGAGGCCGAGGTATTGCCACTTGATCTCATTACCCCCCAGGAAATAATTCTCGATGTTCTTGGAGGCCTTGTTGGATATCCAGAAACCGATGCCCACCGTAGCGATCAGGTAGACCACGATAATGAGAATGTCGATCAGGGGTAATTGCATGGTCAGGTTAATTTGTATACATTAAATGTAAGGCAGTATCAGTTATCCCCCGTCATGTTGTGGATACTACCTTCAGAACAATCGATTGTAAGCACCACGGGCTATTCCTTTAGGTAGGGGATTGCCGCAAAAGACAAAGAGAGGGCTGTGCAATAAGGTCTTCGAGGAAGCAGCTGTTGTAAATGTTGCTCAGCGAAACCCTATCCCAAAACAGTAGCGGGCAATCTGCCTTGCCTGACATCCTGTTCCCGTCCGGAGGCCGTTAGCTTTAGAATCGGGTTAAAACTCTTCCTCCTCCTCTTCCGCCTCGGCATCCTCATCCACTAATTCACTCGGGTCGATGTCCGCCTCTTCAATGTCATCGTCATCGTCGTCATTCAGCCGGTCGATGTATTCCTCGCGGGCTTCGTCCAGTAAATTACCGTCGTCGTCATAATCGTCATCGTCATCGATGATGAGGAGGGCTTCGCTTTCCGTCATTCTGATCAGGTAATACTTTTCTTCCGTCTCGAAGGGTAGGGCAGTGGATAGTTTGCCGCCAATGTCCGTAAACTTGATGAGGGCATGGACGAACCCTTCCGGATACCGTAATTTGATCTGAAGAAGTACCTCTTCGTCGAGCTTCTCGTAGTTCTTGACTACTCTTGATTTGTCCATTATGCGTCTTATTTGATTACACGGGTGAAGATACAAGGCAGGCCATTCCAGAATGCGAACCAGTTGATAAGTGAATTTTTTTCTTACCGTAATACCTGCTGATACAAAACTGAAAAATCCCCCATCCATTATATGGATGGGGGATCTGGTGTGCCCTTAAAACGATTTTATATAAACCAGGCTGTAAAGGATTGGGGTACAAGACTATTTCAATTCATCGTGTTCTCTCCGACAGTCTGCCCGCAATTTCCCAAACCACCTCCAAAGCGGTATATCAGATACCAACTTGTGCACCAAATACCGCTGCGACACCGGATAGCACGATGGCTGCAAACAACCACCAACTGGCAGACACGGCGGCTTTTCGCGCGCCTTCTGCCTGAATCACCGTACGACGCATCGTCTGGTTTTTAGCACTATTGGCAGCATCTTTGGCAGCTTGAAGCTGATCCTTGACCGTATTTCGGGCGGATTCCACCTGGGTGATAATTCCATTAATGTCCGAACGGTTGACGCTCGTGTTATTGATCAACGCAGCTTCCAAATCTTCACGTTGGTAATTGTTGAGGCGGTTGTACACTGTGTCGAAAGTATCGGCCGGATTGTTGATCACTTTCATAAAGTCGTTCTTCAGACTGGAGAAATCGAAACCTGACGTTGGTCCAGGTTCACCGGAAGT
>ENA-ORXT01004135-ORXT01004135.1-marine-metagenome-genome-assembly--contig:-NODE-4135-length-15268-cov-8.098545_pt1 | contig 15268 bp, 16 predicted proteins | sample MGYA00237868_ERZ511482 | MGnify/ENA metagenome assembly ERZ511482 | reverse complement strand
GGGGGGGGGGGGGGGGGGGGGGGGGGGGGGGGGCCGCCCGCAAGCCCCGGCGGGGGGTTGTAAAGGGCGCCAGGGCGGGGCGGCCGCCGGCAATGGAGGCGGCGGCGGCCACGGCGGGGGCGGGGGTGGTGAAGGAGCAGCGGCGGAGGGCGGCGCGGGTGGCGGTGCCCGCCGCGGCGGCGGGGACAAAGGCCATGGCCGCCGACGCGCGGGCGCCCGCCATGCTCGACCAAGAAAACAGCACCAGTCGTGGGGACAGGGGAGGCGGCTGCCAACAAGTCGAGCAAGGCGGTGGGAGCAGGACTGTGAAATGGCAAAGGCCGGCTCCGCGGCGTGGGAAAGCCACCAGAGACGCACGCGGCCAGCGGGTGACGTGGTGAGAAACGGGGCAGATGGTGGCGGTGGAAGGAAACGGGGCACAGGGTGGCGGTGGAGGGAAACGGGGCGGACGATGGAGGTGACGACGCTGGATCGGATCGGGAGCGCGTGGGCAACGAGGAGGAGATTGAGATACTTGCGAAGGTAAATAGGCTGACTATGGAAGCAGTTCTGTTGCAACTTGAGACGCTTGGTTCAAAATGTACAATTCAGGCGCATAATTATGGTATCGAGGAAAATGTTTCGCGGCTGTTCATTGGTACTCAGTCGACGAAGGGAAGCCCGGTTGACTGTCAGCATGCCAACACGTTCGATTGGGCGTTGGACAGCTCTGGACCAATGGCCCAAACCCTCACATCCTTCACAATTGTAAGATCCAATAGGGCGCCGTCGGCGCCTTCGCGAACAGCCCGCCAGGTTTGTGGCCTCTGCTGCGCCGGCGGCCACCGGCGGCGCCGACGCAACGCTCGGCGACGAGGACCCCCCCGGGCAGTGCCCGCCGGCGGCGGCAGCCACCAATTACGTGCCCCGCCGTGCACCTGTCCTGGCTGTTGGTGGCCACTCCGTCCCGCGCTCGGACCCGCCGCCGGCGGTGTTTCCCGTGCGCGTGTGTGTGTGTGTGTGTGTGTGTGTGTGTGTGCTGGTGGAAAGTCTGTACGCGCGCGCTCCATTCCCGCGTGCCGCCCGCCTGCCCCGCTTGCCCCGACCGCCGCGTCGCCCGCCCCGTCCCGCCCCGCACACGTCGCCGAGTGCGTGGCTTGGTGTGCGCACGCACGTCCTAGCCGCGGCTGCCAGGCATCTGGCAGTGCGGTGCCACTGGAGTGTGCTCCTTCGGCCCGTGCCGTTTTGCCTACGGGCTAACGCCGACGGAGCGGTGCGTTGGGGTGGCCGTTGGCTTGGCTCGGCGCTCCCAGAGTACGCAGCCTGGCTGTTGAGGTGCGTTTGCTTGATGGTAGCTTCTTTTCTGTTTTGAATGCGCTTTTGTTTTCGTCTGCGGCTGTCGGTTGGGGCTCTCGAGTTACTCGTGTGGTCCAGTGTGTTGATGTGTCTCCCCAGCTTGGCATGAGTAGTGGAGCATGAGCGTTTAGGCTGCTGTCCAGCTGCTGTGACGTGCCTCATCCTGCTGTGCTGTTTTTTGCTGGCATTCGTGCCCAGACGGATGTGCGGATCAGGCTGCATTGGCGGCGGCTGGGCTTCTTTGACCTGCGACGTCGACGCTGACCCCTTTATTCCACGTCTTGTCCTCTCCGATGGTTTGTTTGGCCTGCTGTTGTTCTGTACCTTACTGGCTACGTCTTGCTATGAGTAGATCATTTGGTAGCCAGCCTCCCACTCTTTCACTGCGTGTGTCGGATTTTCCGTCCGCGGATCCAACCAGCAACAATGGCGACCACCACCTCTGAGACGCCCGTGGCGGCCCCCGTTGCGGAGGTGCCTAACGGGAGTGCGGCTGATGTGTCGTCGACGCCGGCTGCCGTGGAGGAGAAGGCGACTGAGGAGTCGTCGCCAGCGGCGGTGACTGATGACAAAATCGACGCGGAGGGCAAGAGCGGTGAGGAGGACAAGAAACTGGCGGCGGGCGACGCCAAGTCCACGACATCGGCGGCGCCGGCGACGACGCCGGCAGTCGAGCCGTTTGCTGGTGCCATCCCCGCTCAGCAGGCGGCGGCGGTGGCGGCGCAGCAGCAGCAGATGGCGGCGCTGGGTATGCTGCCCGTCCCCGTCGGTATGCCGCCCATGCCGATGCTGCCGTCGGTGCTGCCGCCTGGCGCGACGGGTGGTAGCAACCCGCACGCGTCGGCGACGCTGTACGTGGGGGATCTCGACCCTGAGGTTACCGAAGCGTCCCTCTTTGAGGTCTTCTCCGCGGTCGGCCAGCTGTCGTCGATCCGCGTCTGCCGTGACGTCGTCACCCGCCGGTCGCTCGGCTACGGGTATGTGAACTTCCATAACGTGGCGGACGCGGAGCGGGCGTTGGACACGATGAACTTTTACGCGTCGCCGGCGACCAAGGACCGCCCGCTGCGCCTAATGTGGAAGCACCGCGACGCGAGCGTGCGCAAGATTGGCCAGGGTAATGTTTACATTAAGAACCTGGACAAGAGCATCAACAACAAGGAGCTGTACGACACCTTCTCTGCATTTGGCAACATCATGTCGTGCAAGGTGGCGACGGACCCGTCGGGCAACTCCAAGGGCTACGGATTTGTGCACTTTGAAGCCCCCGAGTCGGCCGAGACGGCCATGAAGCGTGTCAACGGCATGCTCCTCGCTGGCCGTAAGGTCTACGTGGGCCCCTTCCTGTCCAAGCGCGAACGTGAGGAGCGCGGTCAGATCTCCCGCGCCTTTACCAACGTGTACGTGAAGAACATTGACGACTCGATTTGCACGGAAGAGAAGCTGCGCGAGCTGTTTGAGCCTTACGGCGAGGTGACCTCCATTCACGTGCCGGCGACGCCTGCACCGAGCGGTTCGGACGCGGCTCCGACGCCCAAAGGCTTTGCCTTCATCAACTTTGCCAAGCCCGACGAGGCGGCAGCCGCCACCGAGGCCCTCGACGGCAAGGAGTTTGCGACCAAGGCCCTGTACGTCGGCCGTGCGCAGAAGAAGTCGGAGCGTGAGGCGGAGCTGCGGCAGAAGCACGAGTCTTTCCGCCAGGAGCGGCAGCAGAAGTACCAGGGCGTCAATCTGTATGTCAAGAACCTGTCGGACGAGATTGATGACGACCGGCTTCGCCAGGAGTTCGCGGCGTACGGCACGATTACGTCGTGCAAGCTGATGCGGGACGAGCGCGGCAACTCGCGCGGCTTTGGCTTTGTTTGCTTTACCCAGCCGGAGGAGGCCACCAAGGCGGTCACCGAGCTCAACGGCCGGTTTGTCGGCTCCAAGCCCATCTACGTTGCTCTGGCGCAGCGCAAGGAGGACCGGCGCATGCAACTGGAGGCACAGCGCGCGGTCGGCGTGCTCCGCATGCCTCCGACGCCCGACATGCCCCTGGCACCCAACTATGGTGGCCCGGCTCCCCTCTTCTACCAGCAGTCCCCCGTCGGCCAGCCGGGTGTCGGCCGTGGCCAGATGCCGTTTGCCCACCCGCAATACCTGGCAGCCATGAGCCGTGGTGGCCCTGTGGGCGCACGTGGCTACCCCGGCGGGATGCCGCAGTACGGCATGCCGGGCATGATGCCAGGCATGCCGCCGGGCCCCGGCGGTCCGATGGTGCCGGGTGTCGGCGGCCCCGGCGGCATGCTGCCCGGACCCGGCGGCCCTGGGATGGGCCCCGGCGGTCCGATGGGACGCCCCGGCCGGCAGAACCGCCAGCGCGGTGGGGACGTGCCCGGCGGCCGCGGTGGTCCGATGGCCGGCCGCGGCGGGCGCGGTGGTGCCAGCGGTCCCGGCGCGGGCGGGTCTGGCCCGCAAGCGGGTGGCGGCCCTGGACAGCAGTTCAAGTACACGACCAATGCGCGGAACGCCAACGTCAGCAACGACGCGCCGGCGGTGGAGGCGTCGTCGACAGCGGCGGCTGGAAGGTCCGAGGCGTCCGCGGCGGCCGCGGCGGGCACGGGCCAACCACTGACGGTGGAGATGCTGTCCGAGGCCAATGACGCGCAGCAGAAGCAGATGCTCGGCGAGCAATTGTACCCGCGTATCTACGCGTCGCAGCCGCAACTCGCGGCCAAGGTTACGGGCATGCTGCTCGAGATGGACAACGCGGAGATCCTGCACTTGATGGAGAGCGAGCAAGCGCTAGAGGAGAAGGTGTCGGAGGCACTCGTCGTCCTCCATCAGCACGTCGCTTCCACGGAGCTGCAAGGTTAACTGCCGTTGCGGTGGTGGCGGCCGCCCCTGCCTCATGTGGGTGGCGACGCTGGGCCGCGCGGCGCTGCAAGAGCAAAACAAAAAAAATGCGGCGGCGCCCGTGCACACCCAAGGACTGCTCGTTGTTGGCTCCCAACGCGGGTGCTTATTGTTTTTCCGAGTGGCGTGACTCTCCTCCTTGCTGTCTTTTGTCCAATTGTACCTGTGTGTTGAGTTGAGCGGGTGACGGGCCGCGGGGCGCGGTCGGCAGCTTGGCGGTCGGGGCCGTGCGCCCCTGCTTTGTGTGAGGTGGATGCGTTTGGGCTTTGGTCGGTGTCTTTTGGTGTGCGTGGGTGCCCCAGTTGGTTGCCCCAAAAAACATAGATTGTCTCTAGATGTCTGTCGGTGGAGCGTGGTGGAGATATTGGACGAGCAACGTGAGGGACATGGGCACCTGAGGGACGAAGCCAGGTGCTCCAATGGGCAGTCGAGGCTCGCAATGCCGGTCACACCCTGCAGTGCGCCCACCAACGTACAGCATGCAAGACACCCGCAAGTCCCCTCGCCTGCGGTTGCCCCCCCCCCCACTCGCCACGACGCGCGCCCGGCCGTGCATCTCCCCTCCACCTCGCCGGCACACGCTCAAGGAAACACCGGCTGGGGCCGAAACGCGTCCTCAATCCGCGCCCACGCCACCCGCACCTCGGCCTCGGTGGCCGACGCAAAGCAAAAGCGGAACCAGCCCGCCTCCTCGCAACAGCACTGATCGCCCGGCGTGACGAGCACCTTGGCGCGGACGAGGCGCTTAAAGACCGCATACTCGCGCGCAAACTCATCGTCGGGGCCGCCCGCCAGGGCCACGCCCCGCGCCGCAGCAGCGGCGGCCGTCTCGGCGTACGTCAAGGCGCCGAAGAGCGGCCGCAAGTCGGTCCACAGGAAAAAGCCCGCGGCGGGGGCGACGGCGCTGATGGCCGCCCCCGCCGGGCGCGCCGCCTGCATCGCCTCGGCCGCCGCGGCGGCCGCCGAAGAGAGGCGCCGCCGGTTTTCCGCAAAGTACCCCTCCAGCCACGGCCCGTCGGTCAGCGCGTCGGCGAGCGCCGCCTGCGTGTCAGCGGCGACCGAAGAAAAGTAGGTGACGGTCTCAAACACCTCCCGCACCGCCGCATTGTCGGTGAGGAGCACCCCCGCGCGCAGCGCGTTGCCGCAAAAGTCCTTGGAGAAGGACCACACAATGTGCACGTCGTTGCCGAGGCCGCCCTCCCCCGCGTCGGCCAGCACCTCGGCGACCGACACAAAGCGGTCGGCGGCGGGGTCGTCGTCGCCGCCGCCGAGCGGCGGCGGCTCCAACGTCGAGTGCACGTAGATTTCGTCAAAGATGGCGTGGAGGCCCTTGGCGCGCGCCCACGCCACGACGGCGGCGACTTCGGCGCGCGGCATGACCGCCCCGGTCGGGTTGCCCGGATTGCAAATGATCACCGCCCGCAGTGGGACAGGCGTGACGCGGCGGGCGTTGGCCCGCCACGCGTCCTCCAACTCCGCCGCCGTAATGGCAAAGCCGGTGGCCGGGTCCATGGGCGCCGCGACGGTCGCGACGCCCGCGCGGCTCGCCAAATCGCGCACAAACCCATAGTAGAGGGGCGTCGGGATGAGCACCCCGTCGCCGGGGTCGGCGAGCACCGAACCGAGCAAGTCAATGACCGCGCCGGCGCCCGACGCCAGGTGCACCGCGTCGACGGGGATGGACCGCTTGCCGCGGAGGAGGGAGGCGGAGAAGAGCGCCGCGAGCGCCGCGCGGAGGTCGGGGGTGCCCGACATGTTGCCATAGGCGAGGTCGCCCGCGGGCAGCGGCGGGCGACGGGCGAGGCGGTCGGCCACGAGGTCGGCCGACAGCCGGTTTTCGGCCACCGACAGGGAGATGAAGCCGCGCGGGTTGGTGTCTGCGTCGTACGGGTCGGCAGAGGCCGCAAAGGACAGCTGCAGGTACTCGGGGAAGGGCGCTAGGAGTGACCGCCCACGGGCAGAGAGGCGGCTCGCGCCGTCGGGGGGGGACGCCTTGGACGCGGGCGGGGGGGCGTTGGTGGGGGCGGCCGCGTCCGCCCCACCGGGCGGGGCCGCCCCGTCCACGCCGGGCGCCATTGTCGACGGGGCCGTGCGGGCACCACCGTTTGGGTCGTCGAGGCGAGCCACCGTCGGCCGACGGTGGGCCCGTGCCGGCAACGGCAGCGGCGAGCAGCCGCCGAGGGCGGGGCGGCGCGCCGCCGCGGGGGATGCCGACGCGGCCCCTCGGCGGGGCGACGCCACCACCGCCGCACGACAGACGGGCGGGGCGCCTGGGGACGGGCACGCGGGCAGCAGCATCGATCGACAGGGTGGTGGGCCGTGGCGCAAGGCGTCAACGCATGCCGCCGCCCCACACGCCCACAGCGCCCCGGCGATTTGTCGACACGACCTTTGAACATGTACTCCGGCAAGAAGGATCGCTATGGCTGTCTTCCCAATTTTGGCCGATGCCGTCGATGTCAAGAGGGGTGATCAACTGTATGAAAATGTTTCTCAGCCATCCGATCAGCTGGAAAAAGTGGGTCGACCAATGGGCAGTTGACCGAGACCCTGTCTTGACTTCGACCACATCGGCCAAAATTGGGAAGACAGCAATAAGTGGGCGCGTTCCCCTCCAGCGAGCGGCCAGACTGGCCCCGGCGAGGTTCTTCGTCGGGACATGGTACCCCTCTTACGAATGCCGGTTTCGTAACGCATTCGTTTGTCAAACGAATGCGTTACGAATGCGCATTCGTCTGGCCGTTCGTAAGGTGCGCTTTCGTTTGTCTCTCGTTTGTCTTTCGTAACGCCATCGTCTGGGCTGGTTGAGGGTTCCCAAAGGGCCACTCGGGAGGGTGTCAGCATGCCTCTTACACCACACCCACGTACATGACAGTCAGCAAGAGACTTGGTCTTGAGTTTCTAGTGTTACATTAAGGAGCTGCCCACAACGTTTAACTCTGCATGTAGTAAGACACATTGGTGCTAATGCTTCGTTGTTATTACTTCTTGAGTTAGTGACCGGTGGAGTACAACGTAACCGTGGCTACGTGTTTTTTTTATCGTTCCTTGTGAGCGCTTTTCTCCCGCTCATGGTGCACTGCACGCGCCCTCCTGGTCAACGGCACGCCCTGGCCGGTACTCAAACATGCACAACCGCACTGCCCTCACAACCGTTGATGTGCAACCGCCGCCTACGCGCGCGGAGCTGCTCCAGCATGTCATCGACGTCGTGCGCATCCGACGTCTCCTCCTCGTTCGACTCGCGCCCGCCGTCATCACCAACTGCGCCGCCGGTGACCGTCCCGTCCACCGGCGGCGTGCCGAACGCCGGAAATCCATCGTTCGTGGACGGCTCACCGTCGTCATTCGACGGCGCCACACTAGAGTCCTCGACGCTCTCTAGTTGGCGGGGTGGGGCGCTCCAACGTTTGCGCGCGCGTTTCTTGCGTGGCGTTTCTGCAGGAGCCACGCCAGAGTCACCCGCCGGGGCAGCCCGCTTTGACCCGCTGCGGCGTCGAGTTGCGGGCGTCGTGGTGACGGCTCGGGCTCGACAAGTGTTGGTGCTGGAGGGAGGAGGGTTGGCCGTCTTCGTAGCCATTATTTCGAGGTGAGCCGCCTGCTGCCGCAAAGCGGGTACGTCGGCAACCACCGCTCGCAGGGCGCTTGCACCGTCAGTGAGCATGAGCCCCTCCTCCACCCTTGTGTCTTTCTGCCGCAGGTCATCAATGAGGGAGAGAAAGGCGGCCAACACTTTGCGTGTGACAACGTCCGTGTTGCCGCCGGTGTCACTCAAGCTTGGGTAGTTTGCAACTTTGCGCAGACAGTGGTACACCTTCAGATCAGACGTCCAACAAAACAAAACAGGCATGCGCATTGGTCCACAGAAGCAGAAGAGGGACAGGCAAGCAGGTTGCTCAACGAACCCGAGAAGTCCCGGTGAAGAATACAGCAGCGTCAGAGCACAAGAAATGCGTTACGCTGCACACGCTGCGCACGATGCGTCATCATCCGCGCCCGAAAAAAAAACAGTGCAATCCAAGAAGATGACCCCCGACAGAAAAGCATTGCCACAACATACCGTCGACACGATGCGTGCATACAAACCGGCACGCATTTTGAGGTAGCCGGCTTGGTCGACGGTAGACTCGACATAAACCGAGGAGAGGCACCTCAGCTTCGTGAAGGCGTGCTTCGTCGCGAAGTTGAGTACCTCGCGTCCATTGGGCTTGGCGAAAAACCAGTTGTCCTTGAGGCACGTCACACCGTCGGCGGGCTGCAGCATGGGGATGTGCCCGCGCGTGCCCTTGCCGCTCTTCTTTCCCGTGTTTAGCACAGCGCAGGCCTTCTCGTGGAAGCCCTTCATCAGCAGCTTGGTGAACTTGTCCTGCCAGCGGGGCATCACCCGCTTGACAAAGATGCGAATCTTCGTGGGCGCGAGGCCGGTCTCGGCGGTGTTGCTCTTCGTCAAGATCTTCGTCTCCATGCGCGTCTTGGCTGCAGACAGCTCCTCGTTAAACTGCTTCGATACCAACAGCGCAATCTCCTCATCCACCTGCATGGTGGTCAGGAACGCCGACCCCGGCCCCGTGCCGACAAACACATGGACCTGGTATATCTCGCCGAGTTTGTCCTGTAGGCAACAGGAACCAGCACGTGTGCGTACAGGCATACGGCAGACGCGACCAAGAAGCAGAAATGTCGAGGCAAAGAATAGGGTGCTTCAGTGCGCGTCCTCAAGGCTTAATAATACACATGAGGACCTGCAGCTGCAGGGCAAGTCAACGCACGCAATGAGTTAGTGGGCGACAGACGAGAGGCACTCACTAAACGTACCTGCATGGGAATCGCCCAAGAGACCTCCATTGGTTCGTCCTCAGCGTGCGGTTTGGAAACAGCAAGCGACCCAGCGCCCGACTGCTGCTGCTGGGACTGCCGCGGGGATGGCCGCAACGTCTGGTCGCCCGCGGTCGCCGCCGTGTTGTAGGCGAGCGCCGATGACGCGGACGCAATAGTGCCCACGCTCACCGACGTCGCGTTGGCCAAGGCATGGACCTTAGCCACATCGGCCTTGCTGCTGACGCTGTTGGCCAGGACGACAGCCAGACTCCGTCGAAGCGCGAAGAAGTCGGCCGACGTGGCGGCCCTCTCGTCGAAGAGGGCCTGCAACAACCCCGACATCACAGTAGAAATCTGCTGCAGTGCCGCCGACATCTCCACCAACGCTGTTCGGCACGAGCAGGGCACCCCGCCTGCAGTGGAGCCGTCTCCAAGAGCGTGTCCGACTGTCGCGGGGGGTGTTGCGGCCGTTGTTGCGGCAGCGGCGGCAGCTGCAACCACTGCCGCCACCGATGCCAAAGCCGCCGTAGGCGCGGGGGAGGACGTGGGTGGCCCATTGAGACCCGCAGCCGCAGACTCGTCCCCAGGCAGGGGGTGCGTGACGCCTGCATCCCTCCGTGCTGCTGCGGCTCGCAGACGATTGACGAGTCGCGCCCGCGCGGAGGACGCAGCAGCAACCGCTGCTGCCGCATCTTTTTGTGTGGCAGGAGGACGACGGGAGGACGCTCCGGCAGCAGCGGGGGGCCGCGACTTACGCGCCGCAGTACCCGGCGGCAGCCGAGAAATGGCGTCGTCCATTTGAGCGAAGAAGCGGTTGTTGTCGTCTCGCTGCGGTCTTGCGGTGGACGCCAATGGCGCACGAGTCTCGCCCGGCAGCGTCGCAGACATCGGGCCGCCTGCGGATGTCGGTCGCGGGCTCGAAGGCAAGGGCGCCGGAGGCGACCATGGCGCACCCACCGTGTCATTGGCGCCTGCAGGAGACGCACCAGGCCGACCGTCGGGCGGTGCGCCGTCCGGTACTCCAGGTGGAAACCCCGACCGTGCCTCATAGCTCGAGAGATGCCCCGGTCTCGGTGCTCCTGCTGCTGCCGCAGCCGCCGTCGTCGCCGCCGCCGCCGCAGCCGCCGCGGCACCCGCAGTCGCAGAGGCAGTCGCAGTCGGCACGTGTACGGCATGCGCCGGACGAGGAACGGACGCACCGAGGTGGGGGGAGTCAAACCGAATTGTTGAACCGTCGGTCAGGGGAGCGTGCGCGCCCGGACCAGGGTCGTGACCTGCCAACTATGTCGAGGGCGTCAACACCTGTGACATGGGTGCGCTCTGTGGTAAAGAAGAAGCCGTCGTTGCGCCAAGCGACGGCCAGCCCACGACGTTCGAATTGCCCAATGGCACCGTCGGGTGGCGCCCCGCCCCCCCGCGCGTTCCGCCGTCCCCAACCATGACAGACGGAAGGCAAGTGGTGCTGGCGGGCCAGCTGGTCGACGGGTCCAGCGCGGGACGTGGCTGGCAATGAGCGCGGTGGTCGGGGTAAAGGTGTACACCAGGGAAAAAGTTCAGGACAGCACCGGAACGGAGAAAGGAGAAGGAACAGAGGAGGACGTCCCCCAGACACCGTCTTCCAAGAAGCGGCTAGGCAACAGCCGGTCATCGAGGGGCAGGAGCAAGCCAGGTCGGTACCTCCTACCTACGCCGTCATCCCGACTCCATCCCAGCGCGGGCAAGAGCGCCCGGCTCAGGGGTGTGCAGCCCTTGAAAATGTAGGTACACGACAGGGTCGAACGCACTGTCGTTAGGGAGGGCGCCACGGTGGCACAAACGCAGAGGCCGTGCGTTTCGCCGTGCGTAGGCGAGGCTTCACGGGGAGTCACCTGTGTCAGTCGGCTGCGCGGGCGAGATGCAGAGCAGGATTGGCCACCCTTCTGAGACGAATTGACATCAGCTCGTGGAATGTTCCAGTGCAAGTACAATTTTCTCGCGGACAAGTCTGACTGGATCCCACGTATGAATGACGAACGAAGCGCTCCCGCCGTCTTCTTGATCCCTCCGGCCTTCGTTGCTGTCGTCGTTTGACGAGCGTCCAGATGGGTGCGCACCAAACTGCCGGTTGCTGTCGGTGCTCACAGCGGTGCATCGACGATAAGACTGCTGTACTTTCTCTGGTGTGCAGAACGACGGACAACCTTGGCTTGTCTTGCCCGAGGCTCTGGTCGTGCTCTGGTGTTTCTGCGAGGTGGTGACGTCGGGTACGCCACTGACGGCGTCACGATATTGTGTCCGAGTCACTGAGGACGAGGGTCCCCGTTTTTTTCGATGACAGTCCTGTGACGCGAACAGGGCGGCCACCCGTTTTCTGCCGCGGGCATTTGCCAAAGCCAGCCGCCGCTGACCTGCCAGGGGCGGCGGGGAGCATTGACGGTAGCATCGGTTTCCGCCGGTGGGGAGGATGGCTTGCATCGGTAGGGGAACGCGGCATGAGGAGCGTGTGGCTGTTGGTATTGACAGGTGACGCTGCTCGCACCGACAAGCGGGCTGTAAATTTCTTTCAGGTACCAACGCAAGTGGTAAAAATGGTGAAGCCAAGAACACAAGACGACGACCAACTAGATGATGACTTGTCTCCTAGCCTCGTCAGCGTCAATCCGACGTGTCCTACTCGCATGAAATAACCGTCCCACAAACCTGTCCCTCATACACCGCTATGCAGACGCCGGACAGCGACATCGTCTCCGACAAGAAAAGCTCCTCTTGTCGTCAATCAGCAACCGATGTGCCGCCGCGGAGGTCGCTTCGTCCGTCCCCGCCTCTGCACTGTCCCGTCTGCGGTGGCAGCACAGTCACCCGACGAAGTTGGCTCCATCTTGGGCGGCGGGACGACGACTGCCGAACGAGGAGGAGTCGCTGCGGCAGAAACAGAGGCAGCGGCGGTCGTCACGGGCGGGAAAGCAGCGCAAGGTACGGGAGTAGAAGCGGCGGACGTCACCGCCGGTCCGCTGACGATCGGCTCTTGCTTCATTTCCATCTTGATGGCGGCGTGCTTCTGCCGCATGACTTCGTGGGCGGCGACGACGACGGCCATCCGTTCCTCCACGGCTGGCGGCAGCGGCGGATGCATGGCACCGACAGGAGGAGGGGCCTGGTTGTCGGAAGTGGCGGGCACGCCTGCCGTCGCATCGGCTGCTAGGACCTCCGTGGTTCCAGCCGGCACAGGACGACGGCGCATCACCCTGGCAGCCCCTTCGTCGTCGGTGCTACTGTTTTCCGCAGGAAGCACGGCGAGACGGCGGGAGTATTCCGCCAATCGCCGGGTGTCGCGGGTGGGAGGCGGCGACCAAGTACCCGGGTCGGAACTGAGCTGCGGCAGCAGCACGAGTGGAGAGCCGCTACGAGTCCTCGGGTCAGACCGTCGACGGCGGGCGCTCGCGCGACGTCGGCGCTTCAGTTCCTCGGGCGACGGAGACGGCGAGGACGGCGTCCATTGCGCCATAAAATTGGCGCCTGCGGCGCCGGCGAGATCACGCAGCGCCTTGGGCGTGCGGCCGCCCGGACCAGGCCCACGAGGCGGGGGACTGTCGCCACGCACACCCGACACCCCGCTTCCAGCCCGCGAGATAGGCGTGCCGTTGCGTGCCATTGAGGAGCCGAGCGATTGCCCGTCACTGAACGCGACGCCTCGACGGGCGGTGGACCTCGTGACGGGCCCGGTCGTGCGCGCAGGAGCCGACAGACTCACCTTGTTGCCCTTGACGCGAGACAAAGACAGCACACCAACAGGGCTGGTAAGCGTGGGGTGCACCGCGACGGCCACTTGCTTCCCCTTGTCACGCGTGAGCGACAGTGCGACGGTCGGTGGCACCACTGCCAGCGCGGCGGTAGCGGCCGGCACGGCCGCCTTCTTGACCTTCTCGCGCGGCACCGTCGGCTCGACGGCAACGCCGGCACGCATCGGGTACACCGTGACAGCCACTTTCTTCCCTTTGGCAGGTGGTGACGATGGGACAGTCGGTGACACCACCGCCAGCGCGGCGGCAGGGGCCGGCACCGCCTCCTTCTTGCCCTTGCCCCGGAACACCGACGCATTGACGACAAAGTTCATGCGCGTGGGGTTGACTGTATCAGACACGACCTTGGTCAAGCCACGAGTCAATGACCGTGTGAAGATGGGCGACGCCACCGACAGCGCGGCGGCAGCGGCCGGCAACACCACCTTCTTGCCCTTTCCCCGCGACGCCCGCGCCTTGCCAACAGCGCTGCTCCGCGCGGGGTTGACCGCAGCCGGCATGACCTTGGTCAAGCCACGAGTCGAGAACCGCGTGAAGACGGGTGACGCCGCCGACAGTGCGGCGGCAGCGGCCGGCAACACCACCTTCTTTCCCTTCCCCCGCGACGCCGGCGCCTTTCCAACAGCGCTGCTCCGCGCGGGGTTGACCGCAGCCGGCATGACCTTGGTCAAGCCACGAGTCGAGGACCTCGTGACGATGGGCAGCGCCGTAGTCGGCTCGGCCGCAGCGGCCGGCACTGCCACATTCTTGTTCCCGTCTCGGGTGGTGCGTGCAGCCACTGGTAACTTACCAGCCATATCGCTGGCAGCGTCGTTCCCATGCGCATCTACAGGATCGCAAACGCATTCGGCCGCGAGGCGACGAGCTGCCGCACGCGTGAACGGCGCCCTTGCGCAGCTGGCAGTCGCACCGGGTTCCACAACAGTCCCGTTGGGGCCAGCCTCGTCGACAAAGGAGGGTGGAGAGGGCGAGGGCACGAGGCGGCCGCGGCCAGTGGCGTGCGCGGGCAGCGGCTGGTGAGGGCGGGGGTCGGAAAAGTGATGGGTCTGCCGGCGAGTGCGAGGAGGAGCGGTGTGGCCGGCAGCCACCGGAGTGATCTTCTTCCCGCGGACCGTCATCGTCGCGGTGAGTACGGACCAGGGTGGGAGTGATTGAAATGGTGACAGACAACAGAAAGAGGTAAAGGCAGATGCAGGTGGTACGGTGGGGGAGGTGGCGTGACCGCAGGGGAAGGGGTGCACACTCGACCGGCACGGAGCCTGAATGGGAGACGAGTCGGGCTGGCGTCAGGTCGCAACAGTGATGCGCATCGCGGCCTTATCTGCTCCTCTGCTGCATTTCACACGGAAGGTCTCACAGGGGGCCCAAAGAAGGCATCCTCCTCCTCCCGTCCCCCATGCCGCCACACGCGTCCGTTGGCCGCACCCCCGCCTGAGCACTCGGTACCGCGCCCCGCCCCGCCAGAACCGTCAAACGGAGCCATCCTTCCCTCCCTCCACTTCTGGTGGCAGACGCGGGGCGGAAGCCCGACCGCGTCACCGCCCGCTGATGCCGAGGCGGTGCGTTGGCCCGACCAAAACACGTGCTCTCACGCAGACTCAGCGACGGCGCAGACGGGGCGGTCAGGCGCGGAGGACCATGGCCACGGGAGTAGACGAGTGTCGGCACGAGCAACACGAGCAAGGCGTCGCGTCGCACGTCAACCATTGATGAGCGGGACACCGCCTGTCCAATTCGACAAGCTGGGCAACACATTGTAAGTCCGTCAAATTGCGCCTCAAATTGAAACAGCAATTCGACGCCCGCTCCCGCGTGCCTCCCGCATGGGGCCTCGTTTCGAGGCGGACAGAGTACTCTCCACCAGCCCGGTTTCTTGTCAGCGCCACCCTTCGTGCGGGACGTTGCTCGCCTTGCTCCCATCGCACCGTCGCCGTTTCCTCGACTTGCGTCCGCTCCCCCCGGCCCGCCGACGCTTCGCCGAGTGCCATTCGGTGTTGGTGGCCATCCGGTCGTGGCGGCGGAGGACGCACGGCGGCGCGACCGCTGGAGATCGCCCGTTTCACGGCCACGGAGGCCGTGGCGTGGCGGCGTTAGCGGGAGCGATGCACATGCCGTGGGGGGCCGCCCGAGGCGGCGGCCGACCGAGCAGTCGTCCGGTGCTGCGGGTCTGGCGTGCCCGCGGCCGAGCACCCCTGCGTCGGCGACGGCCACCTCGTTGCCCGTGGGAGTCACGGTTGCCGAGTGCCGTTTTGGTGTTGGTGGCCGTCCGGTCGTGGCGGCGGAGGACGCGCGACGGCGTTGCGTTGGCGGGAGCGGTGCACGTGCCGTGGTGGGCCGCCCGAGGCGGCGGCCGACCGAGCGGTCGTCCGGTGCTGCGGGTCTGGCGTGCCCGCGGCCGAGCACCCCTGCGTCGGCGACGGCCACCTCGTTGCCCGTGG
>ENA-ORXT01004134-ORXT01004134.1-marine-metagenome-genome-assembly--contig:-NODE-4134-length-15270-cov-9.650102_pt1 | contig 15270 bp, 12 predicted proteins | sample MGYA00237868_ERZ511482 | MGnify/ENA metagenome assembly ERZ511482 | reverse complement strand
ATTTACCCATCTCTTGCAAGGAAAGGGTCTTTAAAAATAAAACGTACATTTTATTTTTCCTTCGTACCTAAAAACTATTTCAAGATTTTTCTCGCCAAATAATGCCTATTTCTTAAAAATAGCTACTACTTCCACCACCAAACCCACCACCATTAATACAGGAGCAAGAACGGTTCTACGAAACCCATAAATAATATCTTCATCCCACACATCTGGGCTAGGCATAGCCCCGCCAGACATCAATAAAAGACCTAAAAGGATTAAGCCAAAGCCTGCTCCCATTAGTATATAATTTTGCTTACCAAACAAGAGAGGCTGTGTAGCTATTTTAGCACTAGTTGACGTTGTTTTTCTTCTAGATCTGGTAGGTGCAATACTAGTGTTGGTCGTTGTGACGACCTGTTTTTTTGCAGTGGTTCTCACTACCTTTTTAACAGATTTTTTACTTTCTTTTGCGGCTATTTTAGATTTAGACTTGGGCTTACTCATTTTGATTATTGGTTAATTTAAAACGAAGGAATGATCAGTATAAATCTTCCAAGCGCATTTTTAAATATTTATTGACCACCACGTAGGTGCTTAGGCCATTGATAAGTATACCTAGAAAGAGGAGGCCAAAAAACAACAAAACCAAGTTTGGAATTTGTTGACGATTTGTAAATTCTGGAATATAATTTTGGGTGAGCAAAAGTACAAAAACCAATAAGATAATAGCGATAATTGCACTAATAATTCCATGGAAAATACTCCGTTGTACATAAGGTTTTCGAATAAAAGCCCAAGTGGCTCCTACTAACTCCATGTTCTTCAATACAAAACGATTTGCATACATTGCAAGTCGTACGGTGTTATGAATGAGCGTAATAGCAATTAGTAAAAATAATATACCAAGTACTAGTAGTAACCAACTCATTTTTTTAATATTGCTCACAATTTGCTGTACCAAACTTTCTTGGTAATAAACGTCTTTAACGGAAGGTTTTAACTTTAGTTGTTGTCTGATTGTATGGAGTTGTGCTTCCTCTACGAAAGCAGCTTTCACATTGAAAGAGATCACATCATATAGGGGATTGGGTAGATCAAGATTTAAAAAATCAGCTCCAAAATCTTGCTGCAATTCACTTAAAGCCTCTTCTTTACTAATGACCTTAACAGAGGATACTTTGCTATATGCTTGATTTTGGATAGTTGTTGCCAGACTATCTATGAGCAGCATAGATGTTTCTGGTTTAATTTCCACTAATATATTAACTCTTTCTTTTAGCGCAGTGCTCAATTGTTGGGCTTGAATAAATAACAGACCAAAAAAGCCAAATAGAAATAAAACCATTGCTATACTCAAAATAGTATAGGTATATTTGGGTTTGGCTCGTTGCGCTGGCGATTTTCCTAGTATATCGGACATTGGCAGAAAATAGCTTATTAGACTTTTAAAAGTCAAGTTAGGAAAAACAAAATTAGCCTTTTTTATAAATTTGTGGGGTTAATGAAAGGTTATTCACTCAATTTTATCGCACTATAGACGTTTGAGTACTTGAAAAATTAAGGATTATACCTTTATCTGGTCTTTAGCTATTGGTCTTTAGTCTTTGGTACGCATAAGCTTGGCAGGCTGCTACTAAAGACTAAACAGGCTGACCGATAATTCAAAATTTCGGAAATTCACTTTTTTAGATGACTGATTTTGCGTCACTTAGATCTGCCAGATTTTAAAAATCTGGCAGATCTTGGCTATTCACGGTCAGCCTGTAAAGACCAATGGCTAAAGTCTAGATAAAAAGACGAACTTAGGCAGACCTATCGACCCATCCAGCCGCCATCCACCAGCATCACACTACCGTGCATATAAGCTGCCGCATCAGAGCAAAGAAAAACAATCGGACCAGCAAAATCTTCTGGTTGTCCCCATCTACCTGCTGGTATTCTAGATAAAATAGAAGTGGAACGTTCTGGATTATTACGCAAAGCTGCCGTATTGTCAGTACTGATATAGCCAGGTGCAATCGCATTGACATTGACTCCTTTTCCAGCCCATTCATTGGCAAAAGCCATCGTCATTTGACCAATAGCTCCTTTACTCGCTGCATATCCAGGCACCGTGATGCCGCCTTGGAAAGTTAATAAAGAGGCGGTGAAAACTATTTTTCCTGCGCCTCTAGCGATCATTTCTTTTCCAAATTCTCTAGTCAATATAAATGGTGCAGATTGATTTACTTCAATGACTTTATCCCACATTTCATCGGGATGTTCTGCGGCGGGCGTTCGCAAAATAGTACCTGCATTATTTACCAAAATATCAACAACAGGATATTTCTTTTTTACCGTAGTAATAAATTTGTATAAAGCCTTTCGATTACTAAAATCGCACGTATAGGCTTTGAATTGTCGCCCAGTCGCTTTAACAGCTTGTTCAATCGAACTGTCCTTTTTTTCTAAAGTGGCACTCACCCCAATAATATCGGCACCCGCCTCGGCTAGGGCAATCGCCATCGCTTTTCCAATACCTCTTTTGCAACCTGTAACTAAGGCGGTTTTTCCTTTTAAACTGAATTTATTTAATATACTCATTGTTTGTTTTTGAAAATGTAAGTACCTAAAACAAATAATCGTCATTTTTGAGACAAGTTTATCCATTGTAGGAAAGTAGTTGACAGTTCGAAACCTTATTACACGGTCGCTTCCTGCGACCCTGTAATTTAAATCGCTGATTTCCAGTTAGATAAATTACAGGGTCGCGGGAAGCGACCGTGTAATAAGGTTCCAATATGTCAACCGACTAAATAAACTTGTCATTTTTGAAGAGACTATTTTTTCATTATACAAAAAATCGTTGAATAATCCCTTTATTGAACTATTTTTTAGGAAGTAGAATGGAAAAAAAGTATGGGATTGCCCTAGAATATTTGAACTTTTCCGCTACATAAACGTCTTATAGTTCTAGCAATGATTATTTAATGTTTCATTGTTCTTAAACAAGCAAAATAGTTGAAGTAATATATTTAAAATAATCAACCATTAAGAAATTGTTTTCATTTGGTTTTTTGGGTTATACAGGGAGTCGCTCGACTCCCTGTCCTTTTTTAAAATACGCCTTCCTTCATCACTATCTCCTATAAACTGCTTCAATCCTCCGCAATCTCACTAATAATATTCTAAGTAAGGATGAAAAAATAACTCAATAAAAGGATTATTCAATGATTTTTTAAAGAAAAAAAGGACAAGTTTATCTAGTCGGATTGTTCAAAGATTTTTTTGTATAATGAAAAAATAGTCTCTTCAAAAGTGACGATTATTTATTTTAGGTACTTATTCTTAAAGAAGGACAAGTCTATTTATGATAATTTTCGTCAAACAGTGATTTAAAAGTAAAATATGTCTATGCAAATAAAAATAATGTGTTAATTTTCCGACAAATATATCCAAATCATATAAATAAACTTATTCCATAACAAGGAATTAGTATATGAAATTTATATTTTTTCTTCTAAGTATTCGATTTTTTAAGTATTAGTGATTACTTTTGCCAGTAGCAAAAAGAAGACTAATAGTTAAGGTCTTAAAATATTTTCTTCTTAGAAGAAAAAAATATTTTCACATATTGATTAATTATTGATAAAATAAGTCTAGTAGTTGAAATTGAAAAATACCAACTAACAGAATAATCCTATCAATTTTTCAGTACGCATTCCCGATAGCTAGCATAATAACAATAATGGATACGCTCTATAGAACTGAGTAGGACTACACATACCTGTTCTATTCAAGAGCGCACTACTAAGCTGGACTTTAGCCAATGGTTTTTAGTCTTTAGTAACAGCCTGCCAAGCGCTAGGGTTTTATCGCAATACTTAGTTTACCCTCCTCTTTTTTATTCGAGTGTAAAGAAAGTATTTAGGCAAATTAAATTAATAAAGTAGTCAATTTTTAGGCTAGTCATTTTTTCTTCTAAGAGATTCTAAAAAATTAAGCATAGCAGGGCTACGGTTCATTTTTTAGGGTTTCTTAGAAGGAAAAAGGACAGTCTAAAATGGCTAATTTATTATTTTAGTTTGCCTTAGCTAATTCCTACTGCCAGGCATAAGCCTACCAAAGATTAAAGACCAATGGCTAACGTCGAGCTAAGGAACTTATTCAGTACATACTGACCGAGCACAGGCAAGCTATGTCATTACCAGTAAGTACTCAATGTTGAATGTTGAATTTTAAATGAGGATTCGACTAAATCCTAGTGTTTACCTTCTATTGCGTCCCATTTCATTCAAAATTCAACCATTCAAAATTCAACATTGAGTACCATACTATGAGATAAAATGAGAAATTACTTATGAGAAAACTTTAAACACATGTTCAAACATTTTTTTATTATCACCTTAACTCTTTTTGGGTTAAACAGTAATTTATTTGCCCAAGAAGACCTGTTTATCAGCCCCATAGAGGGTCGGGAGATGACAACTACCCCTGATGGTAAAATCAGGATCCTCCTAACGCTTAATGAGGCATATATTGATAAACCTATTCATCTTTATGTACAGTGGTTTGATCTGGATGATGGCTTAGAATGGAAAAGTAAAATCTATCAGCGCATAGAGCGAGCCCCAAGCAGAATAGCTATCTACACGGACAAAGTAGCGTTCCATACAGACCACCTAGTGATAATAGGAGGCATCTTAGGGGAAGGGCTAAAAGCACAAGATTTTATCACCGATGAAATCGAATACCGAACACTTCGTGCTTATGTGGTAGAGGAGGTTGATTTTTCAGTTAAAGCCAGCGGAGATAATTGGCACACCTTCATGGTTACTACCCCGAAGCGGACGCAGCAAGCTCGATATGAGTTATTTACACAAGATTCAATCGAAGGTCTGGGCTTTATTTATGAAGAAGGACTGCTCGAAGTTGGTCAAGACACACTTTTGATGGATGGGTTTCCACCAGCAACGAAAAATGGCTTTGCAATGAAGATCGTTGAGATGAAGTCTGGACAGGTGTATAGATCAAAAGAGCTGGCAGTTGCGCAAACACTAGCTAACACTTTTGTAGCCAAAGGCGTTCCTAAACCTAGACCCCTGAATAACCAAATAAAAGATAGTGTAGCAATCCAATCAGACCAGCGACCAAATTTTAACAATACATACACATCACAAATGTATGTAGATCTACGAATCAAATTTGCAACTAATTTTCATTCCATCAACTGGTATCGAGATGGAAAGATGGTTTCTGAGGAAATGAGTTATCGTATTTTGTCCCTAAACCCAAATAATGATGGCGCTTATTGGGTGGTAGCCCAAAAAGCGGATGGCAGTACCATGCGAAGCAATACAATTAACGTCAAGATTGGTAAAGGAGGCGGAAAGAACAGTATTCCAAATACACTACCTACGCCGATTATATGTCTCGGAGACATTAAAATGTCTAATTATAATATTGGGGAAAAGAGGATAGTCAAGTTTCCATTCTGGGATCGGCAAGATCATACTGACTTGTCATTTTGGCAAAGAGGTCCGTTTAAGAAAAACAGTCTTGGTCACTTGTTTGAGGTTAAACAGCATGGTAATCATTCTAGGAGAAACTACACGGGGCATAATGGAAAACCTTATGACCAAAGAGAGTCCTATGATATCAATATGCTTGGTAATGCCGAGAAGGGACTCAATGTTTATCCAGTGTACGATGGAGTGGTAATTATGGCACAAACGCAAAACTCCAGAAAGACGGTAATTCAATCGCAATATTGGAATAATGAGTTTGGTCAGTGGATGGTTTTTATCCATGATTATCTACATACGAAAGGAGTTGACGAGGAGGGTAAAATCATCTCTCTCAAAAGAGGGATGGATGTGCGCATAGATAATCCGATTGGAGTGGTTAGTAACGAGGGATGTAACGATGTACATCTTCATCATAGTGTAATGGTAGAGCATCCAGCAGACCCAGCGCATCCTAGTAGGTTGGGGTATTTTGTAGCTAGGGATGTAAACTACTATCCAAAAACAAGCATATCTGCCAATGTTATGGTGAAGTGAAAAAAGAAGTCAGAGGTCAGATCGAAAAATTACATTTTTCTGTCAGAGGTCAGATTTATGACGTGTTCTTAGACGTAACTGGATATTTTTTTGAAATACAAAAGGGTTTTCACAAAAGTTTTTTATTTTTTGAAGCATACCTGTAAAACGCAAAACATACAGCAACCTTTTGTGAAAATCCTTTTGTTTCTTTTGTTTCTTTTGTGTTTCAAAAAAACGTCTAGTTACGTCTAAGAACACATCATAAATCTCACTTCTGACAGAAAAATATAATTTTTCGATCTGACTTCTGACTTCTTCTTATTAAACATACTATATGAAGAAAATCAAGTTGTTTTTTTTGTTGACTTTCCTTTTTTATGCAAGGAGTCTAGAAGCTCAGAGAATAGAGGGGGTTTCTATTACAGCATGTGAGGATAATACAATTATTGAGGCTTACGGAAAGAACTTTGAATCTTGCAGTGGACTGTTTATAAAAACGACAACTCTACCAACGACAGAGTATCATTCCTTGATAATAGAGCTTGGGAAAGGAGACTTCTTTCCCGTAGGAAAGTGCACAGATCTGACCCTTGGGAATGAAGCAGGGGGCTGCGACGGAAAAAATAAAATTGATAATTTTTTGGTCTGTAGGCCAGAAATTGTCGGAATTAGTTCACCCAAAGAGCCGATTTGCCCAGGGGAAGAAGTGTTGCTATCTTTCTATTTTAATGTACCAGATGGTTTTTCTGGAGAAGTAGGAAATTATGTCAAATGGAGTACTGGTGCCCGTGGAGAAAGTATTACTTTTATTACGGAGAAAGACACCATTATCAGAGCCACTTATTGGGATCATTTTGGTTGCAAGCAGGAATATGACTTCCCGATCATTATCGAATCGACTAATTGTGTGGATTGTTTGGAGGCAATAGTTGATACTTGTGCCAACAAGGCGATTCTAGAAATAACGAAAGATGGAAATCCTCTATGGGAAGATGGATCGACCGAAAGTATTCGAGAAATAGAGCTTCCAGGAACCTTCTTTGTTGATATCATATCCCCAAATGGCTGTCACCTTGTGGACACCATCAAACTTGAAGCCTACCCTGAATCGACTAATTGTGTGGATTGTTTGGCCGCAATAGTTGAGCCTTGTACCAACAAGGCGACACTAAAAATAACAAAGGATGGAGATCCTTTATGGGAAGACGGATCGACCGAAAGTATTCGAGAAATAGAGCTTCCAGGAACTTTCTTTGTTGATATTATATCCCCATACGGCTGCCACCTTATGGATACGATCAAACTTGAAGCGTCCCCAATTCCTCTGATACAATTAGGAGATAGCATCATTACTAAGGAAGGTCAGCCAGCTTGGGTTAATATTGAAAAAATCAACCCAAAGGAATCAACCTACTGGACCTTTCTTCCCTTCTTCGTGGATTCACTTGCGAATCTAACAATATTCGAAGATTTTCATATTCCTAACCCCTTAACAAGTGGCTATTTGATCGCTAGGCAAATTAACGAATTTGGCTGCGAAAACATAGATAGTACTTGGATAGAAGTGATTAAAGACACTGACCGAAAACCTTGTACTAGGAAAATATATCCAGCCAATGCTTTTTCCCCTAACGGAGATGGTCATAATGATTATTGGTTTTTGCAAAGCGAAGATGCTGGAGAGATTGTCTCTTTAGCGGTTTACGACCGCTGGGGAGGGCAACTTTATGAGCGTCACAGTGGAGCAACCAACAATATTTATGACGCTTGGGACGGATATTCAAATAAAAAGAAGGTGCCACTCGGACTATATGTATTTCAGGCTACCATCAGTTTTATTGACGGCGAAGTTTGTTCTTCGGTGGGTGATCTTACGATTAAAGAATAGAGAGGTGGGAATAAAAAAATTTCAGCAATCGAAAATTGCTAGACAAAGACACAATTTAAAGAACAATCTCCTTAATATGAAGTATTACTTTTTTTGGTTTTTATTGTTCTTGGGATTGATCCTAAATTCACGCTCATTGGCTGCGAATTCTGATTTAACCCTTAACGATTCTCTAAGTGTTAGTCTAAGAATTGCGCTCCAGCTTCATCCAGTAAACTTAGGGGAGAAACCTAAAAAGAAACGATCATTAAAGTCTATAAAGAACTGGTACTTTGGAGGATTTTGGGGTCGTACTATTAAAAATATGGTTTTCTTTGGGCGATCACATGGTAGAAGTTGGCAACGATACCAAATCTCCAAATATCGCCTTGGTGATTTTATTGGTATTAATAATGATGTTGGATTGACCATATCGGCACAAACTATCGATGATATGCAAAAAGCCCCATGGTTTTTGTCTATTCCTGATATAATTAGACCAGATATTAAGGGATTAAGTGGCAAGAGAATTTTCCTTAGCGAAGAAACGCTTGGTCGGCTAGTTGTTAGAGAACCAGTTGTTAAGTCCGTTACAGGAACTTCTAGAATTTTTTCTTTTGCTGGATTATATGCGAGTGTTTGGTGGACCGAGGGTGCCCTTTATAGTGGACTATCCGGTGCGCTGAATGAGATCGAAGCACTAAGAAATGTAAGAGGTATAGCAGCAAAATCAGTGGCTACTTTATTCTCCAAAAATGGTACACTCTTTAACCAAGCTGCTGGAATTAGTTTTGGTTTTGAATCGACTCTTTTTATGGGTGGACGGAACTTCAGGGTGAAGTGGGGAAGTTTTTTCCTAGAAGGAAAATACCGATATGAGCGACTACTCTTTACGGATCTGACTTATGGGTCTCCCATTTTAAAAGATCTAATATTGTCTGGAACAGCTCCAAAAGATATTCTGATTAAAAATGGCGTACCTTCTGTTGTAGCTGGTCCTTTAAGTAGTTTGGTCTTTAAAGATGGACTTGTTCTTCCAATATTTGGAAGTCCACCGGTGCCCGTATTGAAAGGAAATAGACATTCTTTAATAGGAAGATTAGGCACTAGCTACGCTATCAAAGGGTACGATAAAATCGAAAAGGATAGATTCAAGGTTTATGGCGACTTCTGGATAGAGTGCCTACTGTCACGAGAATCCTCTAGGCACTTTTGGAACAAGCAGTCCCCTAAGTTGGTAGGCATAAAATACAACTTAAATATTGGTTTAAGTCTTGCTTTTTGGACAGCTGAGTAAGATTGTTTAATTGTTTATTAGTTTAATTGTTTACTTACATTTCGCTGAAATTAAATTCAAAAACTAAAAATCATTTCTTTGATGATTAAATGGTTTTAATAATTTCAGGTTGGCATCTAGTAAAAAGTATATTTAATATTTCTATTTAGAGGGAGCAAATTGGTTTTGTTTTTTTGCAAAAAAACAAAACCAATTTGCTCCCTCTAAAAAACTATTCAACCTAAAAAAAAATTGTGAAACAGGTTTTATCACTCCTTGCATTTATTTTGGCAATGCAAAGCTGCTATGCAGTATCTATTACATGGAAGACGTTTCAAACGGAAACAGGGTATAGTCAGGATACCTTTCCTGCAGTCCAGAGGAAGGGCGTAACTCCGAGCCCCATGAATGGTTCGCTTACAGGAAAGAGTCATCTTCAGGATAAGTATAATCGCTTTGCAAATCCTTTATACAATTTCTTTAATGACTCAATAGTAGGTAGAATTGGTCAAAATTTTGTTTCTGAATCCAGAGTGTTTGGCTTCTATGGACAAAGATACCTTACGGAAGAGGATTTTGACTCTATGGAGGAAGAATTGACGACCATGGTGAAAGAAGGGTTAGCGGAAAAACTATTACCTTATTGCGTTACTTTCGCAAAAAGACCTGGTATGCCGCTGACTGGAGCAGAACTCTTTGTGCTTTGGATAACTTTGCAACCTCAAGGGGCAAGCGAAGAAGTGATGGTGGCTAATAACCCTTTTAGGATTCCACCATTATTACTCCAACACAAAAACTACAGAGAACCTTTTGCATTAAACAGGGATGGCTCAAAGATTCTTCAATTAGAAAATCTGTATGTAGGACTGATGGCCTTAGAGAAATACTTGCAAGAGCAGGATCAAGATTTATGGCCAACAACGCGGCTGATTGGTAAAATCATCAGCCCAGAAGAACATGAAGCGTATCTTAAAAATTTAAAAATTTTTACAAGGAAAATGAGAGTTCCTAAGCGACCAGATATACTGTTAGTGTCCAGAAAAAAGTAGTAGGGGCTGTACTATAGATTCAAGAACAATAATCATCGCAACACTATTTCTGCTATAACCGGAAAATGGTCAGATAATTGTCTGCCTTTGGCAGTTTGAGGCGTATCAATTTCAAATTTGGTAGTTATAGCTTTAGTAAATAAGTAATCAATTCTTCGGTCTGAGAATCCGTGCATTTTAAATCCATTAAAAGTACCTTTAGATAGTAGTTCTTTTTGTTGTGCAATCGTAAAAGTGTCCTCAAAAAAGGTAGTTAATTTTTTATAGTTTAGATTATCAGGAGAAAAATTAAAATCCCCCATCACCACGAAGGGTAGGGTAGGGGGCAAACTTTTTATATGGTCAATCAATAGCTCGGTACTCTTTTGTCGAGCTGCAATTCCTTCATGGTCAAAATGGGTATTTACGATGTAAATGGCTTTGCCTTCTCGATTGCTAAAATGCCCGATAGTGGCAGTTCGATGGCAAGCGGCATCCCATCCTCTTGATACTTCGCTTGGAGTGGCGGATAACCAAAAAGTGGAATCCTTAACAATTTGCCAATCCTTTTTTTTATAAAATAAGGCCATAAACTCCCCGGCATCTTTTCCATCGTCTCGTCCTACGCCAATATAGGTATATGCGGTCAAAGCATTATCTAAGTAAGCTACCTGATGTGTTAAGGCTTCCTGTATCCCCAAAAAATCTGGTGATTGGTCATTGATATAATCAATCATGTCTACCTTTCTATACGCCCATCTATCTAATTCATCATTGGCCGTATCCATGCGGATATTATAAGTCATTAGTTTAATGCTTGCAGCTTCGCTATCTACATTACGAATGGTGTGGCAAGCTGCTAGACTGAGTAGTATAAAACAAAAAAATGGAATACGCATATTTCTATTTTGGGTTGGGGGAGTAGCTATGAAAATCTTTAAACTCAGTCAATGCCGCTACCACGTCAACGATGGAATAATAAGTTTCTTCATTGTGTATAGCACCCGAAAATACAACATTATTTCTAGTGGTACAAAAATTTAGTTCGTACCTCCTTTCAAGTTTTGTAATTTGATGAAAGTGTTACAACAGCATTATTTAAAGAGGAATCCCCACAAATATACCCTACACTTTTTAGAATAGGGAAGCGAGTGTGGAGAAAAAAAAGGAAAAGATAAAAAAATAAATCAAAAAAAATAGTACCTTTCCTAGCTTTGGAACGAGGAAAAAATAAAAGGAATATTTTATTTTTAAAAACATAATCCCTACGAGGGTTATGTATCAAAAATTGTAAATTTATTTTTTGAGCGTCACTTAAATGGTATCATGATTTCACAATTTAGAGCGATTATAAGGCTTATCTTTTTTGCAATAGGTTCGTTATTTTATATTAGTAGATACTTAGTAAAAGCTATTTTCGTAGGAAATGATTTAAATAGAGCATTACGTCTATTGTCTCAATGGACTAGAATCTTAGCCAAAGGATTAGGGCTAAGGATAGAAGTTTTGGGAGCTATTCCCAAACAGGCGGGTCTATTAGTATGCAACCATCGTTCTTATACGGATCCTTTTCTGCTTTTTGGTAGTGTCCCTTCAGTACCGGTAGGAAAGGCAGCAGTTGCTAAATGGCCTATTATTGGATTAGCAGGCAAACTAGCAGGAGCCGTTTTTATTGATCGTGCCAGTTCTGAAAGTAGAAAAGCTTCCCGAAAAGCAATAGCTAATAGATTACAAAATGGATTCTTTGTTATTAATTATGCAGAAGGTACTACCCATATAAATCCACAAACTACTGATTTTAAACCAGGCCTATTTAAAGAAGCTGCTATTGCCCAATTCCCTGTCTATCCAGTTGCGTTGGAGTATTCACTACAATCGGATGCTTGGGTAGACGACGATGTTTTTATTAGACATTTTTTGAGCTGTTTTGGTAAAAAATATACCTATGCTAGAATACGAATAGGTCCAACTTTAAAGAATCATAATGCAGAGATTTTATTACAATCCACCAAAGACTGGATTGATCAGAACTTATGGGAGTTGAGGAAAGGATGGTATTCAGATGACTTAAAGGAGGAGGAAATAAATAAGCTTAAAACACCTTGATATTTTAAAATGAACTATGCAAAAAAAGGGGTATCAAAAAAAATATTCTTGTTATTACTATTAATAGTAGGTTTGGGTTTGTTAATAAATAGTCAATTAGCATTTCTAGAGTTCCGTTATCAGCCTAAAGATTTTAGCAATGCCATTGTTACAAGTAGCCATTACCCTTTTGCTTTTAAACGAAAAAAAGTAGCTGGTGCTACCATGCAATATTGTCAACTAGGGACTGGTGATCATTTACCAGTAATAGTATTTGTACATGGTTCGCCTGGGTCTTTAGCCGCTTATGAGACTTATTTAAAAGATTCCCTCCTCTATCGACAAGCGATCTTAATTGCTGTTGACCGATTAGGATTTGGTTATTCTGATTTCGGAAAAACTATACCCTCCTTGCAGCTCCAAGCCAAATTAATTGCCAGTATATTAGCAGATTTTCCTAACTCAAAAAAAGTACTAGTAGGTCATTCTATGGGTGGTCCAGTTAATAGTCGCTTAGCAATGGATTATCCCAACTTAGTGGATGGAATGATTTTAGTAGCTCCTTCTATTTCTCCTGCTCTGGAACCTTCTAATTGGTGGCGCAAGCTGTTAAATTTCCCCATTATAAGATGGTTGACCCCACCTGCACTTCGAGTTTGTAATCAGGAAATAATTCCTTTAAAAGAAGAATTATTAGCAATGGAAAGTCGATGGAAGAATATTACCTGTCCTGTTACAATAATACAGGGAACTGCCGACCAACTGGTCCCAGCAGGGAATGCACAATATGCAAAAGAGCAACTAACCAATAGCAAAGCTGTAAAATTACAAATGGTAAAAGAAGGCAACCATTTTATCCTTTGGAGTGAAGTGTCTTTAATTAGAGAGGCTATATTGGAAATGTTGAAATCCATTGAATGAACAGACAAGGCTACATCGTAAGGCTTCAAAGTAAGCGAATAATTTGGAATAAAACCAAGATGATAAATAAGCTACCAATTACTTTATTGGAATAGGTCGCTATTGCCTTACTTTTATTTAAAAGAAGAACACTGCCTTCAATATAAACTATAAAAATTAATAAAGCACCTAGCGCTGCTCCGAATGAAAAAATAACAATAGGCAAATTCTGGTCAAATGCCAAGCCATTTGATTGCAACCATAAACCTACCACAAGCCAAAAAGGGACTATCAACATATTCATCATCCCAATTCCAATACCTTGCAAAAAATGTAGACCTTGCCTAGCTGGTTTCAGTTCTAAATTTTGTAAGGAAGGTTTACGTAAGTAGTAAATACCTAATAGTAAGAAAAGGAAGATAGTACCTATTTCTATGTATTTAGTCCAAACAGCGTTTACAGGTATTACATTTAAGCCATACAAAGCGATGATAGTGTAAGTAAACTCCACAACAGTAGCCCCTAATGCTATTTTCCGTCCCACAGATTTGCCTTGCTCAATTGTCCTTTGAGAAATAGTTAAAGTAATCAATCCTATGGGAATCGTACCAAGTGCACTAAGTATAAAAGCTATTGTAAAGTACTTTAGTAAGATCATTATTTACGATTACTCGTTATTAGATTTTGTATGGAAATTTTTCGTATGCAACCTTCTGAATCACCTAATCTCCACCCGCTGTTTTCAAGTACTGTTTATACTGCTGATAATGGGTAGTCCAATCTTTCCAACTCATAGCAGTTATGCCCCTCTCTTTTTGTTCTTCACTAATCTGAAAGATAATTTCCCAATGCCGCCAGAGGTCTTTATAGGCTTGAAAAATAGAATATCCTGGCTGATAGATATGCGCTGGTTCACTGGCAATACCATTAAATTCTAAAATTTTAAAATCAACTCCCTTTTTTAATTTTTCAATGCTAGCACATTTCATATCAAAACGCCCATAATAAATGTTCTCCATTTGAAAACCAATGGTATCAAAAACAGCAACTAATTGCTCATCAATATGATGATTACCATTTAAAAAAGTAGTACCTCTACTATGATTACCGATGGGTTCTAATTCGACCACTTCTCCTTTTTGAGGAATATCTTTTAAGATAGCTGGATAATTTTTTCGAAATCTAGGCAATTGTAAAGTAGCTCTTGGGTATGCCTCCATTAATGTTTCAATGGTCGAAACTCCATCTCCCTTAACTTTCAAAGTTTCTTTTATACAGAAGGAGGTAATTTGTCCTTTATCAACACTAGGTAGCCGATAATATAAAACACTTATCTCAACAGGATAATCTATAAATTCTTGAATGAGAAAATCCACAGTTATCCGTTCTATATATGCCCACAAGTCTTCCTCTGAGTTCAGTTTTTCGACCAAAAACCCCCGTTCGCCTATGTCTGGTTTTGCGATGAGCGGATAGGTCATTTGTTTCATTAGAAGTCTCTCCGAAATTTCCGTCTCTGACATTTTTTCTTGTTTAACGAAAATCGTTTTAGGTAAGAGTAAAGCTGGGATTCTATTGAGAATATTGATTTTTGATTCCCCCATGACACCGCCTGTTTCAATTACAGGATTAGCTCTAGTAAAAAAGAAAAAGGCTCTGGCTTTGATGGAAAACCACAACCACATCAGCATAGTTGGTGCATGAACAATGTAGGTGGGCCAGTACTCCCAACTCAATAATTTTATAAAAAAAGGATGTTTTTGTAAAGACAATTTAATCAATTTTCTGTCTAATATTTCAAAATGAAAACTTCCAAGCCTAAATGGTTGGTAGTTCAATAGCTAATTTACAAAGATATAATCCAACCCCCATCAATCCTAAATAAGGCACACAATGTTCCTAATTAAACAATAATTTTCTGATAATACTGAGTCGTATTTGTTTATTGGGACTTAATACAATACTGTCGCAGCTTATAAAGATAGCGAAAGGTTTGAGTCTTATTTAACATAATGTAAATTATAGGAAATTATCCGAAAGCCTAGAAGCGGTGGGCACCATAGCTGCACTTAGGATGGCAATAGCCACCCTACCCCACAATCACAG
>ENA-ORXT01004133-ORXT01004133.1-marine-metagenome-genome-assembly--contig:-NODE-4133-length-15273-cov-9.866017_pt1 | contig 15273 bp, 17 predicted proteins | sample MGYA00237868_ERZ511482 | MGnify/ENA metagenome assembly ERZ511482 | reverse complement strand
TACTATCCCTTACGCAAGGGACGAACAATCGCGAGGCAGAAAAACGAACAATCACGGGATTTGTCAAAGAACCCTAAAATCAAACCAATGGCAACCGAATTGATTACATTAGAATGGGTTGAAATATTACAAAACCCTAAAATCACAAACGAATTAGATATTAGAATTTTTCAAACCCTTTATTCATTTGAAAATAAGAAAGCACCTGCAAGTCAGGTTGGTAAAATACTCGGCTATAAAGGTAAAAATACGGCGAGTCCTTTGAACTCGGAGATAGGAAGATATGCGAAGAGGATTGCCAAATATTATGATATAAATTTTACAGAGAGAAATAGTCAGAAATTCAAGTTTTGGGACTTGTTTTTCAATGGATGGGATGAAGATACAAAGTTTGTTTGGCAACTAAGGGAAAATTTGATTGAAGCACTCAAGGAAACTGAATTGACTGGTGAAGAACAGTTTGCAGAGGAAATACCGCAAGAGAATATAAAAATATTGAGTGAAGGAATTAAAAAAACAATCATTGTAAATACTTTCGAGAGAAACTCTAAAGCAAGAATTGAATGTATTAAACATTGGGGAACACTGTGTTGTGTATGTAATTTTAATTTTGAAGAAAAATTTGGTGAGATAGGAAAAGAATTTATCCATGTACACCATTTGACACCAATCTCCGAAATTGGACAGTCATACGAAATTGACCCAATCAATGATTTACGACCTGTTTGTCCTAATTGCCATGCAATGTTGCACAAACAAAATCCACCCTACTCAATAGAAGAATTACAACAAATAATAAGAGAACAATCATAATCTCTCAATCAAAAAAATCTGATGTCTGACCTCTGACTATAAGGTCTGGCTTCTTAATAAGAAATAAAAATTGAATACAAATATCAGCTTTCAATATCCGGCGTGGTTCGCCCTACTTTGTCTCTTACTTGGTGTCGGGTACGCCATTATGATGTATTACGGCAATCGTACTTTTCGTGAGAAGTCGACTTGGTTAAATTGGTTATTAGGCTTTATGCGGGCGGCGACGGTGACGTTTTTGAGCCTTTTACTCTTATCGCCTTTGCTCAAATCGCTCATCACCGAAACCAAAAAACCGATAATCGTAGTCGCTCAAGACAACTCCGAATCCATCATGTCTGCCATGACGAGTGAGGATTCGACCCGCTACCGCGAGCAAGTCACCAAGCTCGAAGCAAAACTCGGCGAAAAGTACGACATCAAAACCTATTCATTCGGCGATAAAGTCCGCGAGGGGTTCGATTTTACTTTCAACGATAAGGTCAGCAACACCTCCGCATTGCTCGACGACCTCTACGAAACATACAGCAATCAAAACTTAGGCGCAATAGTACTCGCGACGGACGGCATCTATAATCAAGGCAGCAACCCGATGTATGCCGGCACCAAATTGAGCGTACCTGTCTATGCCGTCGCGCTTGGCGATACGGTGGCAAAACGCGATATTTCCATCAAAAAAGTGTACCATAATCGCATCGCGTATTTGGGCGATAAATTTAGTATTCAGGTGGATGTGGCGGCGCGAAACTGTGCGGGTACACGCTCGCGAGTACGTGTATATAAGGTCGTGGACGATGGCGACAATATCAAACTCAAAGAAGAATCTTTTAAGATAAAAACCAACGACTTTTTTACGACTAAAGAAATTATTTTGGAGGCGAACAGTAGTGGTGTACAGCGCTATCGAATCTCTGTTTCGAGTGTGAAAGATGAGGTAACGAGGTCGAATAATCGCAAAGATATTTTTATTGATATTTTGGATGCCCGACAAAAAATATTGGTCTTGGCAGATGCCCCACACCCCGACCTTTCGGCTATCAAACAGACGGTTTCGCAAAACAAAAATTACGAAGTCGATATTGCTTATGCAGGGAACTTGAAAGAGCGAATTACAGGTTATGATTTTGTGATTTTACACCAATTGCCAAGTACGCGAAATAATGCGTCGAATATTATAAAAGAACTCGATAGTCGAAAAATACCGCGTTTGTATATCATTGGTAGTCAGACAAATCTGTCAGAACTAACTAAGATACAAAGCATATTCGTAGGCAGTGGCAACACACGAAATACCAACGACGTAGCGGGTATAGTGGCAAGTGATTTCAATCTATTTACCCTCAATGAAAATATCGCTAACGAACTTCCCAAATTCGCGCCGCTTATCGCGCCTTTTGGCGAATTTTCGGCATCGGCAGAATCGCAGGTTTTGCTGTATCAAAAAATAGGTTCGGTAGAAACGAAATATCCACTATTGACCTTTGGCGAAGAGCGCGATATTAAAATTGGCGTATTGGCTGGTGAGGGACTTTGGAAGTGGCGAATTTTTGATTATTTGCAACGTCAGAATCACGATATTTTTGATGAATTGATGGGTAAAACCGTTCAATATCTGACCGTCAAAGAGGACAAACGCAAGTTTAGAACAAGTGTGAGTAAGAATATTTTTGACGAAAATGAAGCTATATATTTCGACGCAGAATTGTACAACGAATCTTACGAACTCATCAACGAACCGGACGCTTCGCTGACGATCACGGACTCAAAAGGCAAGGATTATAATTTTACTTATACCAAAACCAATCGCGCCTATTCGCTCAATGCAGGTTATTTTCCTGTTGGAAATTACAAATACAAAGCACGTATTAATACGCAAGGAAAGGAACTCACTTCGCGCGGTAAATTTAGCGTACAACCCATTGAATTAGAGTCATTTGAAACAACAGCCGACCACCGCCTACTCCGCCTTTTGAGCGAACAATACGGCGGACAAGTCGTCTATCCCGACAGCCTCGCCACACTTTCAGACATCATCAATGCGAAGGCTGATATTCAACCCGTCCTGTATTCTACGTCCAAAACGCGGTCGATTATTAACCTGAAATGGATTTTTTGGGTCTTGCTTGGATTGTTGGGTGTGGAGTGGTTCTTTCGGAAGTTTTATGGGGGGTATTAAAATTAAATCGACATGTAAATGTAGGGACAGGGCATGCCCTGTCCCTACATTTACATGTCGATTTGTTTTTCTCCAACTTGGAAAAGCCCGATAATTCCCGTATTTTTATTAAAAAATAAGATATGACACGACCATTAGATAGTAGAAAATACCAACTCATCCAAGCCATTATGGATATGGACGATGAGGCACATTTAGCGAAATTTGAAGCATTAATCGCCGTAGATATGGATGCTGAATCATTGGAAAAAATGATGCAACCGACACGCCCACACGTTACAGTAGCCGAATTGGTCAAAGAACAAAATTACCAACCCATACCACGCGAGGAATTTTATAAATTGGCAGACGAATTAGACATTCAAGAACCGATTGAAGACTTATTAAAAATGTTGGATTAATGAGTTTTCTTTTGGACACCAATATCATACTGACTTATCTACGCAGGTCTCAATTTCGGGATAGATTTGAGGCAATACTCAATCTTTTCAATGACGAAAATATACTCATCGTATCCGCAGTAACGATAGGTGAATTGAAATCAATGGCTATAAAAAACGGTTGGGGGCAGCAAAAAATTGATGCGCTCGTCCGCCTTATCAAACGCTTAGTCGTAGTGGATATAAATGTTGAAAGTATCCTCAATCGCTACGCTGAAATTGATGCTTACAGTCAAGGTAAACATCCCACCCAATCGCTACCAACTACCGCCCGAAATATGGGTAAAAATGACCTTTGGATTGCAGCAACCGCTTCTGTTCTTGAAGTTCCATTGATTACAACGGATAAGGATTTCCAACATTTAAATGTAGTATTTTTGGAGTTGCAATACATACAAATATAACGGTTCAAGTTTCAAGTACAAATTCAATTTTGGTACATACCAATTTTACTGTCTGAATACATCTTATTCGATAGTGAATTTTGTGTTATGATTTATTTTAATATTATTAAGTTAAGCAATTTTGAACAATATTTTATTTAAAATAAAATATATAATGAAGGATTTAATGTTAGCTTTGCAGGAGTGTAGCTTCGTCACTCGTTGATGCTACGCACCTAAAAAACCAACCCCGTCATTTGTCGGGACAAGCATTAAAGTAATTATTTTCAAAACAATTATGAATTTATTTTTTATTAAAATGTAATTCAACATCTCTTAACTTAATGACATTAAATGAAAAATTTGAAACAACACAAGCATTTAATTTTTAGTTGCCTCATACTCTTAAATTGCGTTTACGGTTTCGCGGCAGTTTACCAAGTAGGACCTTCAAGAACGTATCAGACACCCAATGCGCTATACAATGCAAATGTAGTTCAAGACGGAGATATTATTGAAATTGATGCGGGTGATTATATCGGAACGGATGCTTTGGCGGTTTGGTTGGCAGACGATTTGGTGATAAAAGGCGTGGGCGGAAGACCGCATTTACAAGCCAACGGGCAGTATATATGGGGAAAGGGTATTTGGGTCGTCGCCGGAAACAATACCACTGTTGAAAATATTGAATTTTCGGGAGCTGCCGTTCCCAGTCTAAATGGTGCAGGCATTCGGTTGGACGGCTTTGGGCTTACCGTTCGCCACTGTTATTTTCATAATAACGAAAACGGTATATTGACCATCAATACGCCAAACACAGAAGATATTTTGGTGGAATATTGCGAATTTGGATACAATGGTTACGGCGACGGTTACAGCCACAATATTTATGTCAACAGTGCTGCAAGTTTTACCTTTCGTTACAATTACTCGCACCATGCCAATATAGGACATTGTGTAAAATCTCGCGCCAACGAAAATTATATTTATTACAACAGAATAATGGATGAACAAACCGGCGTCGCGAGTCGATTGATTGATATTTCTAACGGTGGATTTTCCATTATCATGGGCAATTTATTGATGCAAGGCGAGCAAGCAACCAACAACAATTTGATCGGTTATGGCTTGGAAGGATTGTCTAATTCGGCTTCCGAACTTTATGTAGTCAACAATACAATGCTCAATAAACGGGCGGCTTCCTGCATCTTCCTTTGGATTCAATCCGGCACTTCAGTTGCCAATGTCAGCAACAATATATTTGCAGGAACGGGAACTATAATCAACGGAACAACAACGTCTTATAGCAATAATTACATCAACACTAACATCAATACGATAAATTTTGTAGATGAACCGAACTTCAATTACAACCTGAATGAATTCTCACCTGCCGTTGATTTCGGAACTACCTTGTCAAGTGCAGGAGGATATTCACTCACACCGGATAAAATGTATGCACATCCGACCAATTTTGATACAAGAATCATCTCAAATGGCATCATAGATGCAGGTGCCTACGAATACGGAAGCAACGTCATCCCGCCCGCCGCTACCAATTGCGAAGCGTCTATAGAAATGGGAGACTTCTGCGTCCACGATTCAGCTTACGGCGTGATTATGACTGCGCCAAATGGCAATTGTTTTCGTTTGAAAGTGACTAATACAGGACAATTGATAACGGAACCGGTTCAGTGTCCTTAACCTTCCAGTTAAATTTCAACTTGAAAAAGCCCGATAATTCCCGTATCTTTGAAATATCACATCATCAAAATCCATTCGTATGAGTAGCATAGAAATGAAATCGCAAATACAGGAATACTTGGAACAGGTTGACGACAGTTTGGTGCAAGCTGTACACGCGATGTTGGGTACGTATATTGCGAAGCAAAACGATATTGTTGGTTATGATATTGAAGGGCAACCTAAATACGCCGCTGAAATGAAACAAGAATACCGGAAAGGCTTGGAAGCCGTAGCAAGAGGAGAAGGTAAATCGCTTGAGGAAATGAAACGTAAATATATTGCATAACAAAAATTGATTGACAGACTCTCCAAATGATGTTGTTTTAGGAATATTTCAATCCGAAAAAACAACACTCGCTCCAACACTCTCCACATATCCAGCCGAAAAAGTAAGTCTTTTCAAAAGTAAACAATCTTAATAGATGTAAACCAACATGGCACAGGACTGTTTACTACACCGAAAAGAATAAAATCAATTGAGTCAAAACCTTCATATCATACAAAAAATAACGCAGGGCGACCAAGATGCCTTCCGCGAATTGTATGATTTATTTTCGGAGAAAGTATATAATACGGCATTAAGTTACACTCAAAATGAAGCTGATGCAGAGGAAGTTACACAAGATGTATTTGTCGCTATCTTCAAAAATGCCGCTAAATTCAAGGGCAATTCTACCGTAAATACTTGGGTCTATCGAATCACCGTCAATACTGCCTTAAATTTTTTACAACGAAAAAAACGCCATTCATTTCTGCAATTTACTGAAATAAAAACCTCCCCACCCGATTTTGAACATCCTGGTGTTTTATTGGAAAATAAAGAACGTGCAAAAGCCCTTTTCGCCACTATCGACCGCCTACCGGACAGACAAAAAACCGCATTCATATTGAGTTTTATAGAAGAATTGCCGCGAAAAGAAGTCGCCGAAATCATGGAACTTTCGCTCAAAGCCGTGGAGTCACTTCTGCAAAGAGCCAAACAAAATTTGAGCAAAAAATTGAAAAATCAATACCCCAACCGAAGGAAAAGATGATTTTTTTTGTCTAAAATTTAAAATCCATTCTTATGTATGACAATAAAAAAGACCAAACATCCGCCATTCTCGATAGCATGAAAGGCAGTCAACGCGCCAAGCCTTCAGCAGATTTATTTGCCAAAATTGAACGGAAAATTAACCAGCCAGAAGCATCCGTCATTCCTTTGCGTCAGTTGAAATGGGCGGCAGCAGCGGTCATTTCATTGCTGATAATCAATGGATTAGCCGTTCAGCAAAATTATAAACACCACAAAACCAATGCAACCGCCGAAGGCGCGTCCATTATTTCTAATTACACATTATACGACCAATGAAAACAGTACAATTTTACAAATATGCCACGTTTATCTTATTGGCACTCAACATAACGCTTATCTCTTTTTTCTTTATCACAAAACCAAAAGGAAATATGGGCAAACCTCCGTTAAGAGCATTAGAAACACTGGGACTTGACAAAGCCCAACACGACCTCTTTTTGGCTTCTGCCAAACGACATTCTACCGAAATGGAAGGCATAAATGAAGCACAAAAAAAATTGCTGATGCCTTATTTCAACCAACTCACAAACACCAAGCAAACCATCAATTCAGACAGCATTTTTCGCGAAGTCCAACAACTCGAACGCCGCAAAATAGAGCAAACTTACCAACATTTTTCCGAAATAAAAGCCACCCTAAAAGACGAACAAATTGACGATTTTGAGGGATTTATGGATAGAATTTTACAAAGAATCCTGCTCACACAAAAAAAATCACCACCGCCACCGAAGGATTAATGGACGGGCAATGTCTAAACAAAAAAATTATTCAATCAATAGAAATAGAAACATGAAAAATCTAATTTTTGCCCTATCTGCCCTGACCCTCATTGGTATGGTATTCCTTTCCCAATCCTGCGAGGACGATACAGGCTGTACAACACCGACAACATGGTACGCCGATGCTGATGAAGATGGCTTAGGTGATCCCAATACAAGCCTTAGCGATTGCGACCAACCTGAAGGATACGTTAGTAATGCAGACGATGATGATGATACCACATCTGCAGATTGCATGATAAACGGTATGCACGCTGCCTTCGCCGAATTTAGCACCGACAGCTACACCATCACAGCAAACGGCACGAACATCACGCTCGAAACCAATGGCTTGCCCAACCACACTTCGCCCTATTGGTCAAATACCACCGAGCGCACCATCAACGGACCAATGGGACAAATGACCACTCCTGCCGCAGCCGAAGACCACCCATTATTTGTCGCACCTACCGCAACGAGTTTTGACCAAATGGCTCCGGGCAATATCGACGATTTCAACGGTTCATATACGCTTACCGTGCCCGCTTCGCCTACATTGGCAGCCAGTTCCTCATCTACCGGCTTGGGCGCGATTGGGCTTGCCGTCAGTGGTTCCACGATTTATAATGACGAAGAAGGTCCGAATGTCCCGCTTGATAATGCCGTTGGTTCTTTGGACTACACCGCCGCACACACCGGACCGCAGAGTTACCATTATCACCTCGAACCACACGCATGGTCGCAAGATGACGACAAACTCATCGGTATTATTTCCGACGGTTTCTTTCTTTATGGTAGAAAATGTGCTTCGACAGGTGACTACCCCACCGACCTCGATGCTTCTGGCGGACACACGAGCATGACCCAACATTCGTGCAGTGCAGAGTACCATTATCACATCGAAAATGAACTATTCTTAAATGAATATTACATCTTATTTCCCGGCGATTATCAAGGTACGCCCAATCAGATTCAGTAGTCTTGTGCGATGGAAAACTCACCTTGCATTTTCAAAATGCAAGGTGAGCTTTCCATCGGATTTTAGCACAATTCTCAATAATTTCTTTTTTATAAAAATGATAAAAAAACTAATTTTTGCGTGGTTTTGCGTACTATCTATTTGTTTTTTTTCGTGTAAAAAAAATACGTCATCAAACGTCGAAAACAAACATAACTCAAACAAAATCAGCGCAATAAAAAAAGAAATACATACGGATTCACTCACATTAATACCAGCAAAAGGGCTTGTCTTTCACAAAGACAAGCCCTTTTCGAGTACTGCCCTCACCTATAATGAGGCAGGTGCTATCGTTGTTTCGACAGATTATTTGAGTGGTAAAAAACATGGCTTGTACAAGAAATGGTTTGATGATGGTACGCTTTCTTTTGAAACGAATTACCAAGACGGCAAGCGACACGGCACAACCAAAAGTTGGTGGAAAAATGGCAAAATTCGCTCTGAATCCAACTTTGAAAACGGCATCGCAGAAGGCGCACAAATGCAATGGTACAGAAGCGGCGCGAAATTCAAACGCATCAATCTGAAGGGCGGCAAAGAAGAAGGCTTGCAACAATCGTGGCGAGAAAACGGAAAAATTTATAATAATTATGAAGCCAAAAACGGACGTATTTTTGGACTCAAACGCGCAAATCTCTGTTATGAACTTGAAGAAGAAGTTGTAAAATTTAAAGAGCAAAAATAAACCACTAAGCGCACAAAGGACACGAAAATAAAACTAACGCATAGCACACTAAAATCTTTATAAACTACTGATAATGAAAAATTTATTTAAACTTAGTTCACTTTTACGTTCATTCACTTTTCGTGTCCTTTGTGACCTTAGTGGTTCATTTTTTTTTTGTATTTCCCTCTGCCTATTTGTGTGTTTTTCTTGTAATGAAAACAACGAAAAACAAAGTTGCGTAGACACCTTACCCTTCTACGAAGAAGCCACATTTACACCAAAATGGCTCGCGCCCAATTCGCCCGAATTGGCTAATTTTCACCGCGTTTCACCTTTCACATTACTCAATCAGGAAGGCGATGTCGTCACCGAAAAAACCTTTGACGGCAAAATATATATCACCGATTTTTTCTTTACCACCTGCCCTGGCATCTGCCCCAAGATGACCGCCAATATGGGGCTACTGCAAAAAGAATTTCTGGAAGACGATGAAGTTTTATTGCTTTCGCATTCTGTTACGCCTGTGCGTGATTCTGTGTCTGTATTGAAAAATTATGCCGAAGCCAAAGACGTAAATTCCGACAAATGGCACTTGGTCACAGGCGAGCGACAAGTGATTTATGGCTTGGGTAGAAACGACTATTTTGTAGAAGAAGATTTGGGTTTAGAGAAAGACCCCGACGATTTTCTGCACACCGAAAATTTTGTTTTAATCGACAAAAACCGACACCTCAGAGGCATTTATAATGGTCTCAACAAAACTTCTCTCCAACAACTTATCGCCGATGTCAATACTTTGAAAAAGGAGAAATAGGGTGGTGTTTATGCCCTTGATTTCCAATGCTCGGGATGCCTTGCACCGTGCATTATTGCAATGATAAAAATGTGGTTCTCATAAACTTTGTAAACGACAATGTAGGGAAAGCGATTGAGGATAGCACGACGAATATCAGGCTCTATAAATTGAAATATGCGTGGAAACGAAGCAAGCAATTCTTTCAATTCGTCGAATTCGACCAGAAATTCATATCCTAAACCCGCTTTTTGCTTATCGTACCAAACGGCAGCTTCGGATAAATCTAATTCGCAAGCGGATGAAATTCAATTTTTAGGGGTAAATTGCTCATAGAGTTTTGACATTACATTTTCGGCAGGAATACCTTTAACAGTTCCATTTTCGTATTCTGTGAGGCGGCGATGCACTTCATCCATCTGAAATTCAACAAGTTGTACACTTTCATCACTAAGACTACTAAGTAGTAGATGAATTAATGTCATTCGCTCGGATTTGGGTAGGCCCAATGCCCGTTGATTTATATTTTCGACTGTCATGTACCAAAGTTAGTGTTTTTTGCTTAGATTAGCAACACGATTTCTATTCAAATAATCATGCAATCAAAAATCACTTAACTGCTCTCCTTCCCTCAAAAGAAAACCGACAAGCAATCGCCCGTTTCAAGCCCAAAACCTGCCATCAATCTACCTTCTCTCCAACAACTTATCGCCGATGTGAAAACTTTGAAAATGGAGAAATAGGGCGTTTATTATTTTTTGACTTGAAAAAACCATATAATTCGCGTATTTTTATTGAAAATTAAGATAATGACGCGACCATTAGACAGTAGAAAATACCGACTCATTCAAGCCATCATGGATATGGAGGATGAGAAAAAATTGGCAAAGTTTGAGGCATTAATCGCCACAGATACCGATGCTGAATTATTGGAAAAAATGATGCAGCCCACACGCCTAAACGTTACGGTAGCCGAGTTGGTCAAAGAACAAAATTACCAACCGATACCGCGTGAGGAATTTTATAAATTGGCAGACGAATTAGACATCCAAGAGCCGATTGAACACTTATTAAATATGTTGGATTGATGAGTTTTCTTTTGGATACCAATATAATACTGACCTACCTGCGAAAGTCTCAATTTCGGGATAAATTCGAGACAATACTCAATCTTTTCAACAACGAAAATATACTCATCGTATCGGCGGTAACGATTGGTGAATTGAAATCAATAGCGATAAAAAACGGTTGGGGGCAGCAAAAAATTGATGCCCTCGTGCATCTCGTCAAACGCTTAGTTGTCGTAGATATAAATGTTGAAAGCATTCTCAATCGCTATGCAGAAATTGATGCTTACAGTCAAGGTAAACATCCTTCAAAACCACTTTCCGACTCATCACGGAATATGGGTAAAAATGACCTTTGGATTGCCGCAACTGCTTCTGTTCTTGAAGTTCCTTTGATTACAGCAGATAAAGATTTTGAGCATTTAGACGAAGTATTTTTAGCATTGCAATGCGTAGAAATCTAAATTATCTCCCATGCAGTCAAAAATCAAAAATCACCTAATCGCTCTCCTTCCCTCCAAAGAAAACAGACAAGCCAATCGCCTGTTTCAAGCCCAAAATCTGCTACCAATCTACCACTACCACATCCGCAAAACAGGTGGCACAAGCATCAATTTTGCCTTCCTCTCCCATGCTACCACGCCTGACGTAGACGGTTTTTACCAACAATTATCCAATAAAAAAAATCATCGTATGATAGCGAACGAGCGTATATTTGTTGGTTGGAATAAACGGTTGATTGAGGGCGGAAAATACTTTTACGCCTTCTCGCACACGCCTGCACACGAGCTTCAACTTCCGAAAAACACCTTTACATTCACTTGCTTGCGCGACCCTGCACGTCGGGTGATTTCTCACTATAAAATGCTGTCTTATTATCGGAAAAATAACATCGCACACCCCTGTATGCGTGTAGAGGGCGCGTGGTTGGGCGATTCATTGGATGATTTTATAAAAAATATCCCTAAAAACAATTTAATGAACCAGTTATATATGTTTTCAAAAAATTATAATGTAGAAGAAGCCGAGGAAAAAATACGCGCTTGTTCGACTTATTTTTTCACGGAAAATATAAACGAAGGCATGGCGGATTTATCCGCCAAATTGAACCTCGAATTAGCACTTTCTCATCAAAAAAAATACGAAATTTCCATTCTTATCAGCGAATCTCAAATGGCATATTTGAAAGAAAAATTAGCACCTGAATATCGCCTTCTCAAACAGTTGAAAAAACCGTAACTTTGCATTTTTGAACCACTAAGGATACGAAGGACACGAAAACCAAACTAACGTAAAAGAGAACAAAGACGACAAAGGACTTTTATGAGTTCCTCTGTTTCCTCTGCGCTTGCCCCGACGAATGACGGGGTTAGTTTGATTTTTGTGTCCTTAGTGCGCTTAGTGGTAAAAAGCTACCATGAAATTAAGCATCATCATCGTCAATTACAACGTCAAGTACTTTCTTGAACAAGCGTTGTTGTCTGTACGCAAGGCTACGCAAAACCTTGATGCAGAGGTCTTTGTCGTGGACAATAACTCCGTAGATGATTCGGTGGCGATGGTGCGCGAGCAATTTCCCGAAGTCAAATTAATTGCAAATACTGACAATCCCGGTTTTTCGATAGCCAACAATCAGGCGATACGCGAGGCTTGCGGCGAGTACATTTTACTGCTCAATCCCGACACGGTCGTTGAGGAAGACACTTTTGAGAAAACGGTGGCATTTATGGATGCAACGCCCGATGCAGGCGGTTTGGGTGTGAAAATGATTGATGGAAAAGGCAATTTCTTGCCCGAATCTAAGCGCGGATTCCCTTCGCCTTCGGTGGCTTTTTATAAGATGTTTGGCTTGTCGCGTTTATTTCCAAAATCGCGGACTTTTGGGCGATACCATCTTGGTTTTTTGGATAAAGACGAAGTGAATGAAGTCGATGTTTTGGCAGGTGCGTACATGCTGTTGCGCAAGTCGATGTTGGATAAAATCGGCTTGCTCGATGAGGCTTTTTTCATGTACGGCGAAGACATTGACCTCTCCTATCGAATTGTAAAAGAAGGTTTTAAAAATTACTATTACGGCGATACGACTATCATTCACTATAAAGGAGAAAGTACCAAAAAAGGTAGCCTCAACTACGTTCGTGTTTTTTATAATGCGATGATTATTTTCGCCAAAAAACATTTCACAGGCGATAAAGCGCGGGCTTTCGTCTTGCTGCTCCAATTTGCAATTTACTTTCGTGCTTTACTGACGCTTATTACCAATTTTGCAAGAAAAATATACCTGCCGCTACTCGATGCCTTACTGATTTTTGTGGGCATGTATTTCCTCAAAGACTTTTGGGCAAACTACGCTTACGATAATCCGAATTATTACACATCGACCTATATGGCATTCAATGTACCTTTGTATATAATCATCTGGTTGACAAGCATTTACTTTAGTGGCGGTTACGACAATCCGCGTAGCGCACGGCGGCTCGTGCGTGGGCTTGCGGTGGGTACGGTGCTACTTGCGGCAGTTTATGGTTTCCTTCCGATGGAATATCGTAGCTCGCGGGCATTGATTGTTTTGGGGGCAGTTTGGGGGATGTTTTCGCTGTGGGGATTGCGGATCTTATTGCATTTTTTAAATCATAAAAACCTAAAAATCAGTGAAAAACCACGTAATAATATGGTCATCGTAGGCAGTGCGGAAGAGAGTGCGCGAGTGGTAGGATTGCTACATCAGGCGCAAGTGGAGCAAAATATTATCGGTACGATTTCGCCAGATGCGGACTACGACCATGCCCGTTTTTTGGGCAATATTCGCCAACTCGATGAGGTGGTGCATATCTATAAAATCGACGAAATTATTTTTTGTGCAAAAGACATTTCCGCACAAGACATCATGCAGTGGATGACCCGACTCGGCACTACACCGGATTATAAAATAGTCCCAGAAAAGAGCCTGAGCATCATCGGCAGCAATTCAAAAAATACTGCGGGCGACCTTTATACTATCGACATTCAATTCCGTATCTCAACACCCATGAGTCAGCGCAATAAACGGGTGATTGACCTGTTTTTATGCGCTGTATTTGCGCTGTTTTCGCCTGTTTTAATTTTTATTATAAAAAATAAAATAGGTTTTATACGAAATATTTTTGCGGTATTATTCGGACGAAAAACATGGGTCGGCTATGCGCCCGTATTGCGGGTAGAGACGCAAAATTTTGCGTCTCTACCCGCAATACGGGCGGGCGTATTATCGCCATTGGATGCCCTGAATATCAATACATTAAATGAACCGACCGTTCGCCGGTTGAACTTTATTTATGCAAAAGATTATACGGTGGATAGTGATTTGGAGATTGTTTGGAAGGGCGTGCGGCAGCTTGGAAATTAATTAAGGGAAGACGAAAAAAATAATCTACCCGTCTGAATTGTTCTTTTTCTTATATGTTTCACTAAGCCTATGCTTAGAATCAAAAATCGTTTGGAATTTGAAATTTGGAATTTCACACTTGGAATTTGGCACTTGAAATTCGTACCTTTGCGCCTTAAATGAAAAAGCATACAGAAAATATACATCCGATATTTGACAGACTCCTCCAAAAAGGGGCAAAAGAAACGATGCTCAAACAGCGTTCTATTGCCTTGTGGATGACGGGTTTATCAGGTTCAGGAAAAAGTACAATTGGACAACACCTCGAAGCCAAGCTGCACGAAGCAGGCTTTTTGACGCAGATGTTGGACGGCGATAATATCCGTAGCGGATTGAATAATAATTTGAGTTTTACGGTAGAAGATAGGCAGGAAAATATCCGCCGCATTGCCGAAGTCAGCAAATTATTTGTCAATTGTGGCATTGTTACTATTAATTCATTTATCAGTCCTACAAGGGTCATTCGCCAATATGCCCGCGAAATTATCGGCGCAGACAATTTTTACGAAATATACATCAACACCCCTATCGAAGTGTGCGAAGCACGCGATGTGAAAGGTTTGTATGCGAAAGTCCGTAAAGGCGAAATCAAAAATTTTACTGGTATCGACAGCCCCTACGAAGCCCCCGAAAATCCAGCATTAGAGGTTAAAACAGATAATCAAACCATTGAGCAATCAGTGGAGGAAGTTTATAATTTTATATTGCCATTGATAAAAAGTAATGAATGAATTTTGAATGAAGGAGTGAATGAATCGTTTACTAATGAATGAATTTTGAATGAGAGAATGAATGAATCGTTTACTAATGAATGAATTTTGAATGAGAGAATGAACGAATCGTTTACTAATGAATGAATTTTGAATGAGAGAATGAATGAATCGTTTACTAATGAATGAATTTTGAATGAGAG
>ENA-ORXT01004132-ORXT01004132.1-marine-metagenome-genome-assembly--contig:-NODE-4132-length-15273-cov-13.611411_pt1 | contig 15273 bp, 13 predicted proteins | sample MGYA00237868_ERZ511482 | MGnify/ENA metagenome assembly ERZ511482 | reverse complement strand
CATTCATAAATCTCTATGGATATGGCTATGAGAATATTTACGAACTCAGTGAATTGATTGATGTCAATGATGAACGCATAACAGCACGCTGGGGAATGGCCATAAAGTTAAACGCTAACCAATCCATGATAGACGTGGGTGGAGTCAAACTAAATCTATCCAGAACGAGGTAATAAAATTTCTTAATCAAAAATATATATTATGAAAACGACTATCGTAATTACAATGATGGTAAGCATCCTGAGTTTCCTTTCTATTAGTGATACGACTCAGATAACAGGTTCCATAACTGAGATCTCATCAGGAGAAAAAGTACTGTTCGCCACAGTGGCCTTATACCAAAATGGAACGCTGCTAACAGGGACTGAGTCAGACCTAGATGGTAATTATTGAAAATTTAGTTTAAATTATTCTGATAGTTTATATTAAGCTGTTGTCAGTTTTTTAACTGACTCGAAGAGATAAGGATTTATTCTTTTTAGATGCGGAGCAATTATATCAGAATTCTTTATATGATCATAATTAAGATGGATATCAGCGTTTAGTTCAATTGTTGTTGCCATCCTTAAGACTGGGAGTACTTGTTTTTTTAAACGGTATGGTAAGAGTTGATCTAAGTAATCCAGCGTCTCTTCTTCACGTCCCCTTACTATTCCATAATAGCATTTCATCATTTCTTCACTATCTAAAATTAGTCCCATTATGACAAACATAATATGAATATACACACTGCGTTCATTCTTAAGAAGGACATTTGATATCTTAATGATTTCTGTATCATCAGATGATTTCTGACTCTTTATAATCAAAGCGTTCATAAGATTTATCTCACCTGATATCTCTTTTATTTGGTTAATTATTTTTCGTAGTCGGACCCGATTTCTACGGCGACTATAGTTCAAATAAGGGTAATTTCTTTTCATTACCCCAATTATCTTAAGTGTTTCTATCCTTACACCTCTGTTAGGATGGTCCAATATGGTAAAAAGAAAATCTAAATGTGATTGTTTGTCTATGTGCTTAAATGCAGGAATTAGCTTTTTGAGTTTTTTACTTTCGGATTTTGGCAACGATTTTATATGACTCAATAATTTATTGGGAAATATAGCTAAAGCTTTATACCAGCGCTTACGATTATGAGAATTTACTTGACATTTTAGTACATCGGGATATAAGATTTTAAGCTTACCCTGCATTACTGCAAATAAGGCGTACATCTTCATATCTGCATTTGCTGATAGACTCAAGTGTTCTTTGATGATTGGGTAATATTCATCTGATCTACTATGAGCTACTGCTGTCATCCATGTACGCCAGAGTTTTGGCTTTAATTCATTTTGACATAGGGATTTGTAAGCTTGTTTGATTCTTTTGTTGACTTGGTACTTTTCTTGTAGGCGACGACGATGTCCTATTGACCTTGCAAGAGCACCTGTCAGTATGATTTGATTATCGATTGCAGTTGTTTCATACAGAGCTTTGAGATCCGACTTAGAATTAATATACTTCAATTTTTCTTCAAAGTACTTTTTCCTTACGATATAGGATTTATCTTTTCGTAAGTGATCTAATTGAGTGATACCCTGCACTTTGTATTCTTCACTGGTGGTCTCAATGGCAGCAGACCTTATAGGAACTTTAGCATCTTTTGTTAGACGAACAAGTTTATTTAATCGAATAGAAGATTTTCGTGGACTCCCTTTGAGGATGTGTTCTAGATATTCTCTAGGGCTTATTGTCAGATCTTCATCCTCATCATCATCGGCATAAACAAGATAAGATAATTGACGGAGGTATGTTTTTCTCGACAATATGATAAAAGTAATCCATGCAATAACTATAAGTATGGTTGCTATTGCTATTACTGAAAACGGCAATGATACTTTATTAATGAGTATAAAGATTAAAATTCCTGACAAACCTGTGGCTATACTATCAACTACAACATCTACAAGTGACTTGGCTCTTTCTCTTAGACCAGAAGAAAGCGGCATGATATTAATTTCTGCAGATGTCTTGTAGATGCTTTGTTTCATAGAACCATCTACCATCTTCATAATGATACCAACAGCTAAAACTGGGAAGTATAAAAAAGCTACCAGAGATCCCAATATCATGACAGGCATAATAGACATACTGTACGTAACACCAAGTCGATCTATCAATACTTTTACAACAGTACCACTAATTTCTGATTCAATTTCATTGAATAATTTCATGGCTTCTACAACACAAACAATGTCTCCCTCTTCTATTCGGTCTCCAACTTTAATGTAAGGGGGTTTTTCTGGTGAGGCAGAACGATAAAATGTACCAACAATAGGTGATTTTACCTCTATATGAGAAGTTTCTGCGGCGCTTTTTGAAGCACTAGGTGTACCCGTTACTTCTGGTGCAGGCTCGCTAGAAAGAGGCGATGCAACAGGTTGGTAATTAGGCATGATTTGCTGTGAAGCAGAGGCTGGTACAGAAATAACTTGCGGAGGAACTGGAAGTGTGGGTTTTCCTTTGTGATAGTCTTTTGTGCGAATTGTGATTTCAAATTCACCCTCCTTGAGTTTAAACTCAGATATTTCTGTTTTATTAAGAAGTTTAATGAGGTCTTGTATCTCTTTATAGTTCATTCTACGAAGAATTGGTGTAACCTATAAGGTATTCTTAGGACTGAAAAAATAAATGTACCTATAGAATATTTTGGAACTACTAGAACAGAGCAAATAGTTTCAAAATTTCTTAAAGTAGCTTTATTTTTTAGGAACAGAAAAAAAATAAATTTATATTTTTTGATACTCAACCCCCTGTATGGATTGGGTTTTAAAAATAAAATGTTCCCTTTATTTTTCCTTCTTTCCTTATCAATACTTATTAGCTACGAAGTACTTTTTAAAGTTGGTGTTTGGCAAAAAAAGACTAGATGCTTAATACCTAGTCTTTTTATTAGGAACGGAAATAAAATAAATTACATTTTATAATACTCAAACCCTTACTAGAATTGGTTTTTCAAAAATAAAATGTTTCTTTTATTTTTCCTTCGTTCCTTATTTTATAAAATCCCGAAGATAATAGAAATATTATAAGTAACCACTTATTTTTTTACTCTTTCCATATATTCTCCAGTAAGGGAATTGATTTTTAAGACATCTCCTTCATTTACGAATATAGGAACTCTTATTTCTGCACCTGTTTCTACTTTTGCAGGCTTCGTGACATTGGTAGCCGTATCTCCTCGTACGCCGGGTTCTGTGTAAGTAACCTTTAATTCAATATATTGAGGGAGTTCTAAAGTTAAAGGAATTTCTTTTTGGGCATGAAATAAGACTTCTACCTCCATTCCTTCCTTTAAGAAATCTGGTCTAGGAATCATTTTTTCTTCTATAGCTATTTGGTCGTAGGTTTCATTATTCATAAAATGATAGCCCATGTCATCATTATATAGATACTGATAGTATCTTCTTTCTACTCTAACCACATCAATCTTATGTCCGGCAGAAAAATTAGTTTCTAAAACTTTTCCGTTGGTCATACTTTTGATTTTAGTTCTCACAAAAGCAGCTCCTTTACCCGGTTTTACATGTTGAAACGACACAACAGCATATATATCGTTGTTGTAGTTCATACATAAACCATTCTTAATATCTGAAGTACTAGCCATAACCTCTTTTATTGTTTTTCTATAATTATTGTAGTGATTTGATTTTTTTGAAGAAAATTTATTTCTAAGTTTTCCTCAAAAAAACACCCAAAATAATTAGTTTAATTATTACTTGAAATTTAGTTCTTGCTATAGATTACTTAGATGTCCTAATAAAATTTAGGAAACATCGGAGAAAACTAATAATTGCGTTAGCAAAGATAAAGAATTATAGGGAAGTTTTAAATGAAACTAAAATTCATATAGTACCCCACCACCTATTTGAGTACCTGTTAATTTATTCACTCTAAATTTTACTTCTGCAAAAACATTCCAATTCGAATTGGTAGGAATGCTGGTTCCAAAACCGCCATTTAAGGCTACTTTATTATCTGCTGTAGTATCTACAAACCCAAGTCCTGCTAAACCATAAATGATTAAATCATTGGTAAATAAAGAGACAATATGATAATGTGCATCCAAATCTATGATTTTTACGGTGATTCCTTCCGAAGGATAGATATTGTAACTAGGAGAAGCTGCCCATTTTTCGTCAGAAAAAACATATTTTAACTTAGCTGTAAATCCAATTCTTTTTAAATCTGTATCATAATTAATGCCACCGCCTGCACTAAATTGTGCTTGCAGGGTAGTAGCGATAAATAGTAATAATAATGGACTGAATAAACGTAAATACCCTTTCATTTCAATTTGATTGTTCGTTTTGTAATAATATATATAAAGAAGTCAGAAGTCAGATCGCTTTGCTGTCAGAAGTCAGATGTATGACGTATTCAACATGCAAGCTAAGCGAGAATTTTAGCCATTGGTCTTTAGTAGTAGCCTTACAAGCCCTATATTTGGTACGATTACTTATGAAACAGCACTGTAAGTACTCAATCTTTATTATTTGCTAGGTTTCTCATTGTGTTATCCCCAAGGAACGACAAAAAAATAAATACTCCATTTATGTTTTTCAAATGATTTCTTTTTTCCATAGGTTTTCAACCCATTGAAAAAAGAAATCATTTGAAAAACGTAGCATTTATTTTTTTGTCGTTCCTTATCTTTTTCCTCTAAAAATCTTCGTAATCCAAAGTATAATAATAGAACCTACCGTAGCAGAGACAATCATACCCACAATATTTTCAGGCAAGTTGACATTAAACTGTTCGGAAACTATTTTTACGATGCCAGCCCCTGGAGACAGGTTCAATTTGCTAAAAATAAACCCACCTATGATGGCACCTGCAATGCCTAAGATAGAATTAATAACGAAACCAAAGGAGTCGCCAGACATAATACGTGCCGCTAAAGCACCAGAAATAGAACCAACGACCACCATTATTAAAATGTTTAAGAGGTCTGGGTTGTTAAAAATATCCATTATATAATTTTAAATTAATTCGTAATTTGAGTTGTTTATTTGTTTATACTGTTTATTTGTTTATTCGATACGTATCAGTGTTTCATAAGTAGTACGTGTTAATTTTATTCGTTTAATGAACACGCAATACTTAAACAAATAAACCAATAAACATTATAAACAACTTTAACTAGCTACTTATTTACAGCAAAAGTATAAAATCTAGCGATTAAACTAAATACTAGGTCGTTTTTTTCGATTCTGATAAAATTTTAATAAAATTATTTATTTTTTTATAATATCTTCATTTTGCTATAAAATGCTTTAAAAAGCTGGTTATGTTGTTTTAAAGAATTTGAAAAAATATAAATTGATTAATTTGTATCAAAAAAAATAATCAATAAATGAAACTTTTTTTAAAAATACATGGTGAGTTTCCAAAATAATTCTAACTTAGCGGTCTCAACTAGACATTAAGTATATACAAATATAGCTTTCCCACAACGAACATTTCTCAGTAACAACTCTGACATTCTTATATCAATTTAGGATTACACAGCCTTTCTACCTAACACGGCAGTAATGACTATCTATATAGGCAAAACTTAAAAGACAAACTGTTAACGCTTTTAAGAAAGGCCATCCTAAATGCTGACATGATGGATACGCAAGTCTTGCCATCAGCGGCAAAACCGATTTAAGGACATCTTCGTACCTCAACGAGTGTTATTGTTTCTTGCACTATTGATACACTATGAAATGCAAGTTCCTCGTTGGGGTATTTTTGCCCCGAACCTCACCTCGTGCGTTGTTGCAAACGTTTATTAAATTCCGCTCTTGATACTTGCTTATCTGCAAGAATCATTTCCATCATTTTATCAGAATCAATTAGCTTCGTATCAAAAGTAAATAAGTGCATGTTTGCAGTTCTAGAAATAGGTTTCTTTAATTGTAGCCCCTGTTCTTTATATTTGCTCGCCCATTCCTTAGCGTCCATCTTATCTTTAATTTGTATAATTAACTCATTATCAATAATTACTTCTGGAACTTCTTGTAGACTTCTATCCTTAGCGGTTGTTCTTTTTTTGACCCAACCCTGTGCATATACCAGTTCCATTAATTGGCTATCTAAAGTTTTTAATTGCGCTGGATGACGCATTTTCCATTGTACAGACCTATCTCGCTGGTCTTCAAAGTAATGAACAGTTGTAGTGGGTATATCCATAATTCGATCCCCATAAGATTTTTCACAAGACCATAGATCGGCGGCTTGGAACTGTTGTCTGAGGGTAGCTAATTGGTCTGCTGTTAATTGGACAATGGTAGTCCCTTCTTTCGCAGTATGCTGCTTTCCTTCAAAAATAGTCCAGCCTCCTTCATACACACTCATAGTAAAGTGTGGGCATGTTCCATAACAAGGTGATTTCGAGTATTCCAGTACCTTCGGTAAATCCCGAATTTGTGCGGCTGTTAAATCTTTTTGTATAATTTGTTGGGATATTGCTTCCTGTTGGGATATTACTTCCTGTTGGGATATTGCTTTCTGCTTTGATTTGCAAGAGAATGCTAGAAGCACTATCAGAGAAAGTCCTAGGAGTATTAGTATATACGACATGGATAATTTCATATTTTAGGTTTTATTAGTTTAGACGTATTTCATCAATAAAATGGTACAGTAGTAGAATGAAGAATTAATAATGAAGAATTAAGAATGCACTAGACGTGAACCGCTAGGGGCGTAACGTCTAGTACATTCTTAATTCTTAATAAGGGTTGTATGAAGTTTATAAATATTAGCTGGCGCAAAGGCTATTGCCTTGTGCCGACTATCTTCAAGGCTATTGCCTTGAGTAGACAGGCGGTAAATGATGAAAATTAGTAGCATTCACATCGGAAGGTAAAACCTTCCAGATAGTCAGCACAAGGCAATAGCCTTTGCGCTAGCAGATTTTCAAGACTTCGTACAGTCCTTATTCTTAATTCTTAATTCCTTACATCGATAATAGCAGTCACAGGATAATGGTCAGAATATTTGATAGTTCTAATAGTTCTGTACTGTTGAAATTCTAGGGTGGGGTCGGCAAAGATGTAATCAATTCTAAGCAGCGGAATATAGCCCCTGAAAGAAACGCCACTCCATCGCCCCTGTTGGAGGAAACCATCATTGAGTTGCTTCGTAAATCGCCTGTAAATGTAGGAAAGCGGTGCATCATTAAAATCACCACATACTATAACTGGATGTGGGCTATTTGTAATGTGTTGCAAGACTTTTCCGGTTTGTTGAACCCTTAAGCGATTGCGGTTGAGGTATTGGCTAATCATACCCCGTAGCAATTTGATTCGTCCTTTTATATCAAATTCTTCTTTCTTGACGATTTCTTTGGTAGCTGGCGAAATATGATTGGATTCTAAATGTACATTGTATAAGCGAACGGTTTTCGAGTTAAAGGATATATCTACCCAAATGCAAGAGTTCTCAGTCTCACCAAAATCAAGCGTTCCTTTTTTTAAAAAAGGCTGCTTAGAAAATATCCTAGTGCCTTTTGTTCCATAAGAATAAGGATACTTTAATTCTTTTTCGAGCATCTTTCTGGAGGTATAGTGTACCTCCTGCGCACATAAATAATCAGAATTCTTAAATTCTCGGATTAAGTTTTTAATGGCGGCTGGTTGAAAACTATTTTTTTTCCAAGCAATATCATCAAAAGTTTTAATATTATAAGTACTGACCGTAATCGCATCTTTAGTTATCGCTACAGATTCTTGCAAATAAGGAATACTGATTAAGGAGAATAGATGTTGTAAACCAAAGAGAATGACAAGGATGGATAAGAGACTATATTTTACTTGGTTGAAGTAAAACCACCCCACTATAAAACCGATATTAGTAAGGAGTAATGCAGGATAGAATAGACCTATCAAAGGTATTTTTCGATGCTCTAAGGGATTGATATAAGGACTTAAATAAGTAAATGCTAGCAAGATCGCACTCAAAATATTAAGAAAAAGAAAGAAAGTTCTAAACATGTATGCTTTGTTTACTTAGTAACGATGAAAAAATATTTGGTCGTTTTTGAAATGGGCTTTTTTCTAATGGGTTGAAAACCTATGAGAAAAAAGGTCAATTCAAAAACAAAAAGACCAACTTATTTTTCATCAATACTTGAATAGCTTTTTAGCGAAGGATGGGATTTGCCTGAATGGGTTACTCCCTAACGTCTAAACAAACAATTATGGTCTATTTAAGGCTTGTTTATTTGTTTAGAAGGTTTAAGTTGGTCTTTAGCTAAAGACCATGCAAAATGACTAGTTATAAAAATGCTATAAGGAAGGGGAAGGAATCAAGGAAAGGAAAAGACCGTTAAAACAGAAAATAATAAAACAATGGTCGATATAAACTAGTCTTTGGCTATTGGTCTTTAGTCTTTGGTGGTAGCCTGCCAAATGCTAAGATGCCACCAAAGACTAAAGACCGATAGCTAAAGACCAGATAAGTAGGGACATAAAAAAAGCCCTGCTTTCAGGGCTTCTACATTAAAAAGTACCATCGCGTTAATTGTCTATATATGCCCTTTAGACGCACATTAGGATTTATTGGTCACAGTTTATATGTAAAAAAATATATTTTATTTTTATAAAGGTGTAGTACTGAAAGTATTAGGCGTTCGAAATTAACTTTTAAGTGTCAGAAAGACAGTCATAAAAAGATTATTTATTTTTCTTATAAGTAGACGGACATAATTGTTTGATGGATAAGATTGTTTGATGGTTCTTGCTAGCTGCCACTAAAAACTAATGGCTAAAGTCGAATTTATTCGAGTGAAAAGAAAGTATTTATCTAATTCTTACTGCCAAGTATAAGCGTACCAAAGACTAAAGACCAATGACTAAAGACCAGCTAAGGCTATTGCGCTTCTTTAACCTTCAATAATTTTATTTTAAAAACCAAAACAGAATTGGCAGGTACTGTAACTCCTTGTTCATAAATGGGCCTAGGACCGTAGGCTAAAGCAGAGGGAATTAATAACCAACCTTCGCTACCTTCATTAAAATATTGTAACCCTTCATCCCAACCGTCAATTACTTTTCCTTTCCCTAATTGAAAGGTAAATGTATCTTCATTTTTTGTCTTATCAAAAGAACTACCATCTACTAGAAAGCCTTCATATTGTACTTCTATTTCATCTCCTTCTTTAGCTATATCCCCTTTTCCTCGCTTCGTAATAGCATAACTCAAACCAGACTTCGTTCGTTTGGTTCGTAGCTTATTGTTAAGCGCATATTCTTGAATAGTCTTTTTATCTTTTACAAATTGTGCTTCTATTTTCGCCTTGTAGGCAGCTTGTTCTTTCTGTTCCAACTGCTTCATGTAGTCACCATACTCTGATTGGGATAATATTTTTACGATGTCCATTTCTACTTGCAAATCTGCATTAGGTGGAATCGTTTGTCCTGCGCCTCTTTTCCCATATCCGAGTGATGGTGGTATAAATAAAGTGCCTTGACTCCCAACAGGAAACAAAGTAATACCTAAATCCCATCCTCTGATCACTTGATTGTAACCGACTTGAAAAACAAAAGGATCATTGGGTTCAGAGGCTTCGTATATAGTACCATCTAATAATTTCGCTGTGAAATTCAGCATAACATAATCGCCTTTTTTAGGCGTGTCGCCATTGCCGGGTTTATCTAGGTGATAGTATAGACCGTAGGCTTGCTTGGGGGCAAGGTTGTTTTCTTTAAAAAAAGCGGATAATTCAGGACTTTGTGCTTGTACATTGCCTATTGTCAGAACTGCCAATAATATAAAAAAGTATCTTATCATCATAGTGAATATTTTTCTTATATCTACTGCCCCAAATTTAGTACCACTTCTGTTGGACGGCTAATAATTAGCAAAAGTTTAAGAGTTAAATAAATAATTGAGAATTGAGAATGGAAAATTGAGAATTCCCGTGACGTATACGTGGCACTGGCAATTCTCCATTATTTATAATGCCTAATTAGCAAACTTCGTATACGCCTTATAAATAATGGAGAATTGCAAGCGTCAAGTATACATCACAGGAATTCTCAATTTTCCATTCTCAATTCTCAATTATTTATTTATTTATTTTCCATTCTCTTCTTTAAATATTCCATATACTCTTTACACATGTCGAGCGCATTCTCTGTAAAAATATTTTGTTTCAAATTGGATAATTGTTGCTGCGCTTTTTGAAAATTGAGCAACATGGTAGCCAATACCTCTTGTTCATTGTCGGCAGTTAAGGGTACTTTAGAAAAGGCGACAGCATGATTAAAATAATTATACGCACAATTTTCTAATTGAGAATCGAAAAGATTCGTCAATTCTTGGGCCGTTTCGCATAAATCAATCATCTGTTGCTGCATCAAGAGTAGGGAATCTACTTTCTGCGCTAGTTGTAATCGTTCTGCTATAACGGAGAGGTATTCTTGGTATTCAATTTGAGCGTGCGCAAATTCTCTGCGATTATCATCAGTTGGATTAAATTGATAGGTGGTAATCGCTTTGTTTAATGCTTGCTGTTGTTGGCTTAATACACCATAATTGAGTGGCGTATTATTTGATGGAAGACAGTCACTTCTTTGGGCCAATTGTACAATGGTATCCGTAGCTAATTGAAAATCTTCAATAGAAATTGGACAGTTCAACAATTGCCACTGAGGTGTTGCAGGTAAATGATTGGTGATAAAGTGAGCGGGTTCACTTAAATAATAGTTTTCTTGAAATTTTTTGTAATAGGCACTTTCTGTTCCCAATAAACCACTATCCCAAGTAGCATCTACCAAATACCATTCTCCTTCCAATTGGACCGCATTCCACGCATGATTCGGATATTTCAAAAAAGGAGCTTTTTCCAAATCTGTTTTAACATAGCCTGAAATGATTTCGGTTTCAATGTTTGCTTCCTCACATAAGGCTTTTAATAAAGTAGCATAGCCCCAACAAATTGCCTTCTTTCGCCTCAGAATATCTTTATTAGAGCGATTGATACGTTTGTTTTTTACCGCTTTTTGGTCGTAGTCAATCTGGTGAATGAGCCATAAATAGATGCTTCGAAAGCGTTCTTTTTCATTTTTAGTGGGTTGGATAAGGTAGTTGCTGAGGGTTTTTACATCTGTTGCCGTTGCGTCCTCCATTTTGTGGATGTGCGCTAATAGGGCATCATCTGTTAAGTTTTGTCCTTGACCGCAAACAGTATTTATAAAAAGAAAGAGTGTTAAAAGGGAGAAAAGAAAGGAGTGTAGCAAATTGTGTTGCATAGCGATATTCTAAAACTTGTTATAGAATATAGGTAGAACGATTGGGGGCGTATCTTATTTTGTAAGCGTTATTAGAGTGGAATTTTTTCTGCTTTATTGATATTCACCTCTTTTGGATGGAGCGAAAAAATCATACATCATAAATTTTACATCATACATCATAAATCCATCCTATTTGCGTACTGTGTGGATTTATGATGTATGATGTAAAATTTATGATGTATGATTTTTTCGCCTCATCTAAAAGAGATGGAGGACAATAGTACTTGAAACGACCCTAACACAGTTTGTATTCTTACCAAAACATATCCAATTGCAAAAATTCCGTTAATTCATAAATAGCAAAAATCGTTAAGATGGCGAGTTCTTTCTTGTGATCACCCTGTTGCCAGAGGGTATAAACGTAGCTAATTACTGGAATAATCATCAGCCATTTTATAGAGGCAACATAATCATACAACAGAAAATCAGAAGCGACAGACAAGAAAGCAAAGAAACCAACGATTGCTTGCGACCATTTTTTATTTAAAAGGCTATAGCTAGTAAATGCTAAAGCCAAAAGGCCGAATACAACAAAGGAGCTATCAATTAGATAAACTTGTTTGGAGAAGCCGATAACAATCATGGTAATTAAACCCAGCAAAAGGCCTTTCAGAAATAAAGAATTACTGTTCTTAAAGAGAAAGAGGTCTGTAAGGGCATCAAAACTAGGTACTGTTTTTTGGTTAGTCATGTTAAATATTTTATTATTGGTTATCCAGAATAGAGATGTGATAATAGCGCAGAGACAAAAACCGTTCTTTATTAGACTTGTTACCCTTTAAAAATGCCTATATGAAATAGCTATTTTTTTGTTAGTTTTCTTTAAAAAATCACTGAATAATCCTTTTATTGAGTTATTTTTTAGAGGAAACTAACAGAAAAAGAGCATTTCAGATAGGTATTTATTAAAGGGTAACAAGTCTATTAGAGAATAATGTCTAAATTTAGAATGAACTTGTCTCTGCTCTCTATTCTCGCTTCTCTGCTCTCTACTCACTTTTTTTAATCAGTGCTTCGAGTGCATTCAGATGCGCTTCAAAAGCTTTTCGACCTTGGGTCGTTACTTTATAGGAGGTTTGTGGTTTTCTGGCGACGAATTTTTTGTGTACTTCAATATATTGTTCCTTCTCTAATGCTTTGATGTGACTAGCTAGATTCCCATCTGTTAATTCCAGCATTTCTTTCAGATATTTAAACTCTACTTGCTCATTGACTACTAATAAAGACATGATACCGAGTCGTACTCGATTATCCAATTTGGTAGCTTTTAAAGTAGAGAGTATTTCTTTCATAGTTAAAGACTAAGTAATTATTATTTAGGTGATTTTAATCGCTTTAGCTTGGTGTTGGGTAAAAGGTATATTTAAGTGTTTCTATTTAGAGGGAGCAAATTGGCTTTATTTTTTCACAAAAAAAATAAAACCAATTTGCTCCCTCTAAAAAACTATTCATCTTAAAATAAATAGTTTAGTCATATTTACGATACATCAATATACCATAAAAAATATGCAAAACCCCAAAACCAATCGCCCACAATTCTAATCCATAGCCCAATTTAAATAGAGCAATTGAGCCTAGCACCAATTCAGAATAGCCCAAATATCGAATATCATCAAAAGTTAATTTACCAGCATTTAATAAAGCTAAGCCATAAAAAATTAAAGTACTAGGGGCTAGTAAACCAATATATCCATGGTAAAATAGTGCGAGACAAAAAATACCACCCATTAATAAAGGAACAAAAAGATTAATAAAGATTCGGCGAGTTAAGGCATCATTAATACCTATCTTTTGTCCTTTTTTCTTAGCTTTTCTAGCCGTAAAATAAGTACAAGCAATGGCTGCACCAAGGATAACAAAAAAGGCATCCAATAGAAAGAAGGTACGATAATTCATACCCCATTTTTGAGCAGTCAAAGATTCTTGATAGTAGATGCGATTCACTTCAAATGGCAATAAATCTAAATACCAATAAACCATGGCAGCACCTAACAATGCAAATATACCTGCTGCTACACCTGACAAACCACTTAAAGAAACAAAGCGAGTAGAACGCTCCATCAAGGTACGAATTTCATTGAGGGTATCTGAAGGATTCTGTTTTGGGTCCATTACCATTAGTGAATTTTTTTATTCAAAAAGAACTTTGAATTACAAAGTTAATAATTTTTTTAGCAATAATGCAAGTCTTAGTTATAACTTTATTTGATTGATAATGAAAAGGTGTCGGAAACTTCGCTTGGAGGAGTAATATAAGTACCTAACTACAAATAATCATCACTTTATGAAGGGCTCTTTTTCCATTCTACTTCCTAAAAAAATATTTCAATAAAGGGATTATTCAAAGATTTTTTTAGTTGTATAATGAAAAAATAGCCTCTTCAAAAATGACGATTATTTATAGTTAGGTACTTAATTGATAGGGGAGAAAATAGCAGAAGGCGTACGATTGAAATCAAAAACAATAGAGTGGAAAAAAAGTAAATGATGAAAACGAGGTTGAATTAGGGTTGCCTTTGGTCACAGATAGATTCTTTAGAGGGAGTGAATTTGATATATTTTTTTACAAAAAAATATATCAAATTCACTCCCTCTAAAAAAATCTAATCTGCTTATCTAGCCACTCGGTCCGACATCTGCTGCTCATTAATAACAGGATTCCCAGATTTAATAGATTTATCAAAAGGAACTTTTAATTGATATAGTATATCTTGGTCCCTCGTATCATCTAAAATATCTAAACCATAGACTACCTGTTTAGGATCTCCATAAGTAAGGGTACCAAATAGCCGATCCCAAAAAGAGAAAACATTGCCGAAATTAGTATCCGTCCACGGCATTTCATAATGGTGATGAAATTTGTGCATATTTGGGGTTACAAATACTAAACTCAATGGTCCATCCAGCCAAGCTGGAATAATAATATTCGCATGGGTGAAATAAGAAAAGAAAACCGTTAAAATTCTATAAAATATATAATAAGCTAAAGGAATTCCAAATAGTAATATAGCCACTAATGCTGCTATTTCTCGCGTCACATAATCTCCTGGGTGGTGCCGAGTGCCCGTTGTAGCGTCCACATTTGTATCACTATGGTGTATCATGTGGAATTTCCATAAAAACGGAATTTTATGCAGCAGGTAGTGCATACCATATTGCGCAAATAAATCTAATGCCATTACAGCTAATAATAGTTCCGCCCATATTGGTAAAGCTATTTGATTCAATAATCCAAAGTTATGCTGTGTAATCCAAGCAAAAACACCGATGGTTGCTAAACTAAACAAGACATTGATAATCAAATCTGATAGCAGAAATAAAATATTTACGCCTGCATGTTTCCACTTTTTGTAATCTGATTTAAAGAGTGGTAAAATACCTTCTAATATCCAGTTAAAGGATAAACAAATAAATATCCAAGCTAATTTTTGCTCGCTTGGCATAGTCTCAAAGAAATTTAGAAAATTTTCCATAACATTTTGTTGTAAGGGACGAAGGAAAAATAAAACGTTTATTTTATGAAATTCTAGTTTTTCCTGTGCAAATACTTTTTGTACAAGGTACTATATTCTATTATAATTTCTATAATTTGAGTGTAATTTTTAGTGCTGAGGAAAAATAGATTGGCTGTAAATAAGCACTATTACAAAATGGCTATATTATTGATTGCCAGCGTCCAATATGAGAACAATGTAAGTGCTCAATGATAAATTAAGGATGTAATGATAAATTTTCCAACTCTTTTTCTTCACCTAAAATAGCAGGTAAAGGGTATATTTGGCAGAAAGCTTCTTTAGAGGGAGTTAATTTGATTTGTTTTTTTGCAAAAAAACAAATCAAATTAACTCCCTCTAAAAAAATCTATCCAATTTAGGAATGCTGTAATAATAAATGTTTATTCTTGGGTAGATTATTTTGTTCTTAGTTTTCTCTTTGAAAACAGGAG
>ENA-ORXT01004131-ORXT01004131.1-marine-metagenome-genome-assembly--contig:-NODE-4131-length-15276-cov-4.389039_pt1 | contig 15276 bp, 13 predicted proteins | sample MGYA00237868_ERZ511482 | MGnify/ENA metagenome assembly ERZ511482 | reverse complement strand
CGATGACTATCATCTGGATGTTTTTACGCTTACGTACGTTAATTACAAATTTTGACAAGATACTTATTCCAGAAGTATTGAGAAAATTTAGTTCTTTAAGATCTAGTATAATTTTTTCTGGTTCTTGTTGAGCAACCTTGTTCAGTAATTCGAAAATCGAGGCGTATTCTGCGCTACCGTTGAAACGTAGAGAACCATCAAAAGCAATATTGTGAGATGACTCATCATATGTAACTTGATAATTCTCGGTTTTAATCTCCATGGTTATTAAAAAATAATATTGTGATCTATTGATTCAACTAGCCGATAAGGTTAGTTAATATATATTGATTTAGATACTGTTTAGATTTTTTGCCAACTATTTACGCTTGAAGACAACTAGAGTAATATCGTCATATACTTGTTCTACTCCAATGTGCGATCGCAAATCTTGAATAACGGCTTGTCGAATATCTTGAGCTGATTTTTGCCAGTTTCGTCCAACTACAGTACAAATCTTATCTAATCCATGTTGACAATTAACAATTTCTTGTAGACTTAGTTGGTTATTTGCTAATATTGCTGGATTTAAAAAAGTAGATATTCTCCCCTTTAAATACAATAAATCAGAAAAACAATCTGTGAGCTTACTGCATTTAGACATTCCCTCTGCAAGACACAAACTACAATCATTAAAAAATGCAATACAAAAAACATTGCAAACAATGACAAGTATTTAGTATATCAAACTCAAAAACATACAATCATGAAACTTCTAATTATTTAAGAAAAAAAGCAATTTCAGTATTAAAAGAAAATCAACTATGGTACAATCTATAATAGCAGACACCTTTGAAATAAATAATAGTCAATTAACAACTAAAGTTTTAAACACACCCAAATACCCAAAGGATACGGAATATTTCAAAAAAACATTTGTTGAGAAAAAAATGATTTTCAGAAAGTCCCAATAAGTACTAAATAGAAAAGAAAGAATTTTACAACAAATCCAACAAAGTCTTCGCTTTATTCTCTGTTTCGACCCATTCATCTTCGGGGACAGAGCCTTCAGTGATGCCACCACCGATATATAGAGCCAGTTTGTCTGGGAAGATTTGCATGCTTCTAAGATTGACGAACACATCGGTTTGTTTGTCTTTGCCAAAAGGACCTAAGAATCCACAATAATAGGCACGATGGTGCTCTTCGTGTTCTTGAATAAAATCGAGTGCCATTTTTTGAGGAAATCCACCAATGGCTGGAGTAGGGTGGAGACTTTGCAATAATGGTCCCAAAGCACGATTTTGTTTGATGGTCAATTCAAAATCGGTGCGAAGGTGGAGGACTTTACCCGTAGATACGGTATAAGGTCCTTTGGCCGCTAGAGGCGCAGTAGACCAAGCCTCCAATTTTTGTTGAATGAAATCACTCACCAATTGCTGTTCATTAGCTTCTTTTTCGGTCCATTCAGCAGTACTGCTCGATGTATCAACCAGTGTACCTGCCAAAGCCATTGTTTGTAACTTACTATTTTCTACACTGAGTAATTTCTCAGGGGAAGCACCTGTCCACATACCAGTAAGCGGGCTATAAAACAAAAAACAGAAAGCGGTAGGGTAGGATTTTGTGAGTTTTTGATAATAGCTCAAAGGTTCAAAAGAGGGATTTCTTCTAACTATCTTTATCCTGGAAGCAATGGATTTTTTTAGTGGCGACTGCTCGATTCCATCCTTTATTTTACAGACCAAATCAATGTAGGCATCTTTGGTGGTTGCGACTACTTTTTTAGAAGTTGTAAAACCATTTTTAAAACGACTGTTGTGCGTGTTTTCGAGCAATACATTTAAGCCATTGGGTATGTTGTCGTCGGTATATACAAAGTCAGGCTCCAAAAAGAGCACTGGATATTTATTGGAAGGCGTAAAAGGGGCAAACAAGAAGCCATCTTTCTCGGTCACATCAAGCGAAGCAATATCGGGCGTTGCAGGCAAGTGTTGCTGCAACATAGTGATGGATTGATTTTGACCAGGAAGACGAAAAACCGCACAAGTCCAACCAAGCGCAACACAGCGACGAAATATTTCGTGAGGTGCTGTTGGTGAAAACTGTTTATGTATGGCTAGATCAGTCAAAATCGCTTGAGTTATTGAAGTGTGTTAAATCGTTCTGTTTTACAATACTTGCTAAATTGTTCGGCATCCAATTTAATTGGTACAAGCCCAAATTATCGGGATTATAGGTCAGCATTTTAGAGATGGGAATTCCTGTTAACTCACATAATATCAAACGAATGGTTCGACCATGTGAACAAATGAGTATGGTTTCATCATTTGTTTTTGCCAAGTCAGTTAGAAAATCCTTAACACGATTGTGCAAATCATCGGCACTCTCGCCATTGGGCATTCTAAAATCGGTCTCCCCTTCATCCCATTTGCTGAGCATTGCCTCAAATTCACTACGTTTTTCAGCCGATGGCGCCTTGCCTTCATAATCTCCCCAACTGATCTCGTCCAATAAGGGGTCTTCGTAATACGGAATTTTACCATCAACAAAAGAAGCAATAGTCTGTTGAGAACGAAGCAAACTAGAAGCATAAATAGCCTCAAATTTGATGTTTTTATATGCATCAAAAAAATGCTTGGCTTGCGTATTTCCCGTTTCATTCAATGAAGCATTTATGCTTCTACCCTGAACAATCCTTTTGAGATTATAATCGGTTTGTCCATGTCTGACAATGTATAGATTTTTAACAGCATCCATATTCCAAATTAAGAACAAATTTAAACTTTCAAAAGTTTTTGAAAGTTTAGTAAATTAACATGTTTTGAAGTTTTTCATTGGCTATCGCTTGAGGTAAAAAGAATCAAATTCAAGAAGCAAACGCAGTACTCCGTCCAGAAGCCACAGACAGGTGGTCCAAAATCAAGCACAGCGAACAGTCTAAAAGCGCAGCCGCAGGCAAACAAGCTAAAAACCAAAGGCAGTCCAAAAGTAAGCGCAGCGCACGTTCCAAAAGCAAAGCGAAGCAAGCGGTCCAAAAGCCGAAGGCGGTCTATAGCTTATTACCAGCCTTTGGGAAAACAGTAATGGGTTGAAATTTTTGTGATTCCTCTACAGTCATTAGACCATAAGAAATGATGATGAGTATGTCTCCAACAGCTACTCTTCTAGCGGCAGCACCATTGAGGCAAATGACACCAGAACCTCTTTCCCCTTTAATGACATAGGTTTCGAGTCTTGCACCATTGTTGTTGTTTACTATCTGTACCCGTTCGCCTTCGTACATATTGGCAGCTTCCATCAGGTCTTGATCAATGGTGATGCTTCCCATGTAGTTTAAGTCTGCTTCAGTAACGACAGCTCTGTGTATTTTTGATTTGAATCTTTGTATCAGCATAATATATTATTTGAGGTATTTTACGAAAATAGAACCTATTAAGGTTTGGTTTTAATTTTTACCAATAGCATCTAGTTGTTTATATTAGTCGCTCTACAAATTTGAGAGCGATGTTTTACTAGTTGTCTACTATCGAGTCAATTAAAAGAGTAAATTTGTGAACGCAAAATTAATAGAAATATATGAGCATTACTAAAAAGTTAGAAGGTCTTGGAGTAGCCATTGTAACTCCTTTTTTAGAAGATAGAAGTGTTGATTATAAAGGATTGAGTAATTTGATTGAACATTTGATCTCAGGAGGCTGTGATTTCTTAGTGGTATTGGGAACGACAGGAGAGGCTCCGACCATTCCAGATGATGAGCGGTATGCTATAATGGACTTTGTAAAAGAGAAAAATCAGGGTAGACTGCCTATTGTGGCTGGCTTTGGTGGAAACGATACGGCACATGTCTTGAAAGCAATGAGAGAGTACGATATGACTGGTATTGATGCTATTTTATCGGTTGCTCCCTATTACAACAAACCGACTCAAGAGGGATTGTATCAGCATTTTAAAGCTATTGCAGAGGCTTGCCCAGTTCCAGTGGTGCTTTATAATGTTCCAGGGCGAAGCAGTTGCAATATTTTACCTGAGACCACTCTTCGATTGTCAAATGAGGTAGAGAATATTGTTGCCATTAAAGAGGCGTCGGGTAGTTTTTCTCAGTTCATGAATATTATAAGTAAAAAAGACAAGGATTTCCTATTTTTGTCGGGAGACGACAATTTGACGTTACCTGTAATCTCCGTAGGAGGAAGAGGTGTTGTATCGGTATTGGGCAACAGTCATCCAAAAGAGATGAAGGCGTTATTGACCGCTGCTATGGAAGGCGATTTTGAAACGGCTCGTCGAATTCATTATAAATTGTTGCCTTTGATGCAATTGATTTTTAAAGAGGGAAATCCAGCGGGGATTAAGGCGATTTTGAAAATTATGGGTATTTGTGGCGATACTGTTCGCTTGCCGTTGGCGAATGTTGGGGAGGCTACTTATGGGGAGACGGTGGAGGCGTTGAGGTAGACCGCCTTCCCAAAGCGAGCGCAGCAAGCGGTTCAAAAGCAAAGCCGCAGGCAAGCGGTCATAAAGCCGAAGGCGGTCAAAAAAATATAATCATATGGCAGAAACATCTTATTGGACAGGCTCAGAAGCCTATTTATGCGACCTCGATTTGGCACAAGCATTTCATATGTCACGTGTATTGGGGATGCCTCTTTTGATAGAAGGCGAACCTGGAACAGGTAAGACAGAGTTGCCCATACAATATGCAAAAGACCAAGGTTTGGACTTATTTGTATATCCTGTGGGTAGTAAAAGTAATGTTGAACAGTTCGTTGCTCGTTTTGATCACGTAAAATATTTAAGAGATTCTCAGATAGAGATTTTGAATGCGCAGAGGTCGGAAAAAGGGCTGGAAACCAAACTGAGTACTGGTGGAAGAGATACCGAAAAACTGGGGGATTATGTGGTCAAAGGAGCCGCAACTCAAGCTTATCTGTCTCCCAATTCTGTTTTGTTAATTGATGAAATTGACAAAGCGCCAAGGGAATTCCCTAATGATCTATTGTATGCTTTAAGCCACCGGAAATTGGTGATGCCCGAAAGTGGGGAGGTGGTTGAAGTAGACGAAGAACACATGCCCGCCATTGTTATTACCAGTAATAGAGAACAGGAGTTGCCAACTGCTTTTAAGGGACGGTGTATTTACCATTACATCAATTTTCCGAATGCAGAAACAATGCGCAAGATATTGGACAAGCATTTTCCAAAAGTAGAAACTAAGATTGTAGATGTGGCTTTGGATGTGTTTTATCACCTTCGTAAAATTGGATTAGAACGTGCGCCAACCACCAGAGAATTATTGAATTGGTTGAAATATGTGAAACGTTTTACCACAGAAGAAGCCATTGAAAAAATAAATAAGTTAGAAGGAATAGGTGCGCTGATAAAAACTCAAACAGATTTGGAAAAGCTTCAGCAGAAGATGCCAGGTGCTAGGGATTTTTCTAGAAGAGGACCGAATTTGAACTGATGTACGGTGTACGGTGTACGGTGTACGGTGTACGGTGCACGGTGTACGGTGCTTGATGTATGAAGCTTGGTGTAAATTGTGGTATGTAATCGGTTACACCGAGCATCAAGCACCATACACCGAGCACCGTACACCGTACACCAAGCAAAAAAGTACGAACCAAAGAATATTCAAAATTAAAAACATAGATGTTTGAAAAACTCCCGCAATACTTTAGGATGTATGATTTGGAAGCCGATGTGCGGACATTGATTGTTTTGCGAAAGGCAGTTCAAAGTGGTTTGGTGAAAACCTTGGGGGATTTGTATGCGGTTTTGAAAGGAATTGTGGTAAAAAGTCCAGAGGATATTGGTCCTTTTACGAGAGCATATTATGCTTATTTTTTGGACATTGATATAGAGAATGGAGAGACTTTGAGTGATGCTATTTTGCGTTCAGAGACTTTTAGGAATTGGCGAACTGATTTTTTAAAAGAAGAGCTGAAAGATTTTACCGAAGAAGAGCTCATAGATACATTTTTGGATCAAGTACATTTGACCAGTTATGATATAAAAGAGATTATTTCGGGAAAGGAATTGTTTGATAAAGATAGAGGCGATTTAGAAGATGAGGATGGAAATCCGGTAGATGGTGATTCTCCAGGGAGACCCTTAGATAGAATGGCGGATTATTCGGATTTGTCGTTGGAGGAATTAATGGAGCGTATGAAAGAGGTTGCCGAACAGCAGAAAGGGAAGCACAAAGGTGGCAGTCATTGGATTGGTACAGAGGGGATTTCACCCTATGGACATGGTGGTGCCGCAAAAGATGGTATTCGTGTTGGTGGAACGGGTGGAGGCAAAATGGCAAGAGCTGTATTTGGCGACAGTCGATTTTTTCCTGTAGACAGAGACAGCATTTTAAACGATAACAATGTCGATGCGGCTTTGGCTTCTTTAAAGGGAATTACCGAAGAAAGTGCCCACGAACAATTAGATGTTCCGACTACGATTAAGGATGGATTGCGTAGAGGCGGATTGTTTATTCCTGAATTGGAAAGTATCAAAGACGAGAGATTACAGGTCATTTTATTGATAGACAACGGCGGTTACAGCATGACACCTTATGTACGAAGTATTCAACAGTTGTTTAAAAAAATGAAGACCCGTTTTGCCCACGATTTAGAAACCTATTATTTCCACAATACCATTTATGATCGGGTTTTTACAGACAGTCGTAGGACCAAGTCTTTTATGGTAAAACGATTGTTGCAGAAAGATCCAAATTATAGAATTTTTATTATTGGAGATGCTTCTATGGCACCTTATGAGTTGAATAAAACGAGTATGGAAACCTATTTTGCGCTGACCAAAAAATTTAAGAAAACGGCATGGTTGAATCCAGAACCTGTTCGCTATTGGGAAATGTCTATGACCATTGCATTGATAAATAGGGTGTTTGATATGTATCCGTTGACACCAAGAGGAATTGAAAAAGCGGTGTTGGAAATGAATAGAAAGAAACTTTAGGAGGATTTTGAGATTTCGGGATTTTGGGATTTTGGGATTTTGGGATTTTGAGATTTCGGGATTTTGGGATTTCGGTTTTTTGCGACCTTTTGGTTTTAGGTTATTAATGAAATTTTATCCTGAGACGACATTAGTTGGGATTGAAATGTGCAAAATTGTGCATCAACATTATTGACAGTATTTTGTATTTTGGGTAGACTAAAATAGAAAGTAGTTCCTTTACCATATTCTGATTCCAGCCAAATATTTCCATCGTGTTGCTTGATGATTTTCTGACAAGTGGTCAGCCCTATTCCTTGTCCTTCAAAATCTGTTTCTTGGTGTAGTTTGTGAAATTCTTGAAAGATATTGGCAGAATCATGTTCTTTGATACCAATGCCATTGTCCTTTATGGAAATAATCCATTCTGTTTTCTTTTCATTGTGAAACACTTCTATTACGGGTTTGGTATGGGGTTTTCTAAATTTAATGGCATTGGAAATAATGTTTTGAAACAATTGAGCGATGGGTATTTCCATCCCATAAATGTCCTTCGGCAACTCACCATTAATAATTTCAACCTGTGCTTCATTTATTTGATTACTCAAATTCTGTTTGACAACTTGAATGGTTTTATTCAAATCAATAGGCTTGAAGTTTTTCTTTTTAAAAGAAGACTTAGAGAATTCTAAAGATTCACTTATAAGCTCGTTCATATTAAAAGTGCTACTCAAAACGAAATCAAAATACTCTTGTGCCTTTTCGTCAACCAAATCACTTTTTTTATAATGCCTATGAAGCAATTGTGCAAAGCTGCTCATAGACCTCAAAGGCTCTTTTAGGTCGTGTGAAACAGTGTGGGCATAGCGTTGCAAAGATTGATTAGACTCAATTAAGTCTATTTGTGATTGATTCAATTGATTGTTTTGAATTTCCAACGTTTTATTAGAATTGGTAAGTGCCAAACGAGCCTCTTGTAGTTCATTTGTTTGGGCTTCTAATAGTTGATTTTTAGTTTCTAAAGTTAATCGTTGATTTTTGAGTTTTGCGACCAATATTTTTTGACTGTTCCAAAATAGATAGACGAAGAAGACACTAAATAAAATCATCAAGCCATGATTGAAAAAGTATTCTTCCATAGAAAGAATACTTGTCATACTTAAATCACTAAATAAGTAAATGGTTACCAAATTTAGAATGACAATAATGGTCCAAGCCAGCGCATCTTTAAATCCAAGCATAATCAAAGTGAGGATTGGATAAATACTCAACCAACCAACTGTAGACGACAAAATCCCACCAGTATTAGAAATGGTAAGGTTAAGGTTTATGAGTGTTAGTAGAGCAAAAAGCTGAAAGGCAGGTTTAAGTTTTCTGCTTATCCAAAGTACGATAAAAGGTAGGACAACGTAAGATATACCAAATAAAAAGTTGAAATTACTATCTAAAAATCCTAGATTTCTAAGGAGTAAACTAAAAATAATAAGCAAAGCTGATGAAAAAGATAAAACAATGAGATATCTTGATTTTATCCATTCGTCATTGTTGGTTTTCAACTCTTCTGGAATGAAGAAGTCAATATTTTTTAGTTTTTCTTTTAACATTTCGTAAAATGGGTTGTATGTTGTTTATACGATTAAACCTTTTGGTTTGTTTTCAAAGGTTATGTCATTTTACTAAAACAAAAATGCCTTATCTTCATTTTATGAAAAGAGTTTATACAATTTTAATATTGTTGTTGTTTGGTATCAATGCATTTGGGCAAGTTGATCCCGAAAATATAAGCATTGTTAGAGACGAATGGGGCATTCCGCATATTTATACACAAACCGATGCGGAAGCAGCTTACGCCATTGCTTGGGTACAAGCAGAAGATAATTTTAAGATGTTGCAACAGATACTATTGTTTGGAAGAGGTGAGTTGGGAACCGTTTTGGGTAAAAAAGGAGCCCAAGCAGATTTCTTTGCTGGGCTGTTGGGAATGGACGAATTGGTGGATTCGTTGATGGCTAAAGATGTTTCACCAGCATTTAAAACCTATCTAGAAGGCTTCTGTCAAGGATTAAATGATTTTGCTAAAAAGTATCCCGAAGAAGTCATCGGTAAAAACTTATTTCCTGTTTACCCCAAAGATGTATTGGTTACCTATCCATTAAAAATAGCGGATTTTATTGGTTTGTCAAAGATTGTGGGAGACATTATAGAAGGGAAGAAATGGGATGAAGAATCAAGTAAAGTGAATTTTGTAAAAAAGGGTTCAAATGCTTTTGCCTTTCAACAAAAAATGACCAAAAATGGGAAAACATATTTGGTTGGAAATCCACATGTCGCACTCGAAGGACCAGAGTCTTTTTATGAACTTCAGGTAAACAGCGAAGAAGGGATTCAGTTTCACGGCGCATTATTTCCAGGAGCAGTAACCCCTCAAGTTGGAACGACTCCAAATCTTGGTTGGTCGCATACCAATAACTATTACGATCATACCGATGTGTATTTGCTAAAAATGCATCCGACCAAAAAAGGGTTTTATGAATTTGATGGAGAATGGTTGTCTTTGGTCGAAAAAGAACTCAAGCTGCGGGTAAAGACAAAAGCAGGTATTATTTCTGTAAAACGAACTGTTTATCGGTCTGTCTACGGTCCAACAATTGAGAGCAAAGATGGGAATTTCTTTGCAGTGCGAATGGCGCCAATATTGGGCATTAAGTCGGCAGAGCAATGGTATAAAATGGTGAAGGCACAGAACCTTGTTGAATTCAAAGAAGCCTTGCAATTTAATGGTTTGCCTTATTTTAACATCACTTATGCCGACAAATCCGACAATGTTTTTTACATTTTTAATGGTTTGTTTCCCGAAAGAAAAGCAGGCTATGATTGGACGGGTTTGCTGCCAGGAAATACTTCAGAAACCCTTTGGACGACTTATGTTCCTTTTAATAAAAGACCCCAAATAGAAAATCCAGCTTGTGGTTTTGTCTACAATGTCAACCACAGTCCTTTTAAATGTACAGGACCTTCTAATTGGCTCAATCCTGATGATTATGATCCCAATGTCAACTACAATGGTTTGACCGATGACTTGCCACGCAGCCTTCGTTTTCGTGAAATTTATCAAGAGGGGACGAAGCTGTCAATGGAGCAGCTCAAAGCAATAAAATACGACGTAACTCTACCCAAAACAGACCCTACGACTGCTGCCATCCGTCAACTTAGGAATACAACCATAGACGATAAATATCAAGTAATGGTAGATACTTTATTGGCTTGGAATTATAAAGCAAATCCGATGTCCTCTGCTCCAACAATTGCTTATTTGTATTTTGAGGGGCTTAAAAAGAACGACTGGGATTTGCGAAAAAGGACTGAAGAAGTACCCGAAGAAAAGGTGAAACAAGCTCTGAAGTTTGCTTATAATCATTTGATGAAATACTTTGAAACAGTCGATGTTCCCTATAGCGATTTTGCTGTTTTTAAAAGAGGGGAGAAGGTGATACACGCTTATGGTATTCGTGGAACATTGGGTGCTCGATGGGGAAAGTTAAGCGAAAAAGATGGAAAGTTTTATGCAACAGGAGGCGATAATTTCATGTTCTTTGCACAGTATGATGAAACGGGTTTGGTAACATTAGAGACGATTGTTCCGAACGGAAGTTCCAATGAAACCGATTCTGAATATTATAACAATCAACTGGAATTGTATGGGGCTAAGAAAACGAAGGTTATGAGTTTTGATGAAAATATAGTTAAGAAAAATGCAAGTCGGATTTATTCACCTTTGGATTGATGTTTTATAAAAGTGCATATACAAATCGCTTTAAAAAGCAGAAATGTCACTCCCAAATTTCTCTAAACGAAGACAATATAGCTGTTTTTTGCCACAGTTGTTCTGAAAAATTCTTGAATGACATCACTGGTTTTTGACTTATGAATTTTAATTCTTATTTACAGAAAACTGCTGACCACTTTCTATACGGTTACCAGAAATTGATTCATAAATACTTAGATACTTTTTAAGCACTGTTTTGGATTGTCTCTTGCCATTTATTTTTAGTTTATCTATTTTCAAACTAAAACTATAACGATTTATATTGTCAATAAGCCCATCCTCTAATAAAGATATTTCAATGGCATTTATGAGCGTATTTGTATTGTGTTCAAGACGTCGTTCCTCTTGTAATTTTAACTGTTCTATATATAATTCTTCTGTCATTTGATCAGACTTTCTCATCGCTTCCGCTTTGATTTTTTCTATTTCTATTATTTTAATATCCGCCATTTTCATTGCTTCTTTTTGTATCTCAATATTATCCATATCAATCTCTTCCAGCCCTTTCAACGCCTCTTTCAACATTGCCTCCTGATCTAGTGAATTTTGATTGCTCACAATTATTTTTTGATCGCCCTCTACTTTTTCTCCATTGATGTAGACAATACCTTCAATGATTTCAATAACAGAAACATCGGCATCGTTCCCCATAATAAACTTTGTAGAGTCTGTATTTGTATGAATTATGGTAGACATCGCTTCAGGTGTTTGTGGTGGCATAGGCGGAACAATTACCTTTATGGTCTTTGGCGAAGGCATTGGACTTGGGGCTGGATTGGGTGTAGGAACTGGATTGGGACCTTCTATTGGCGTTGGCGAATTGGGTGGCGGCGGCGGTAATAAAATTATTTCATCATTTCCGGCTATTATAACAGATGGGCTGTTTGGGATATTGGGGAATACCATTGTAGTAGTAGTAATGGGCTGACCAATACTTTTTAATTGCTCGATAATGCTTGAATAATTGCGATAGTCCTCTTTAGCAATTTTATTGCCATCTATCTTTAATTTTTTTACTTCATTATTCTCCAATTTGGCATAAACAATCTGGTCGTCTATAACTGTTTTAACGACTCTTTTGTCTTTGTTTTGCTTGACTGTTGTCGTTTCGTCCGAAGGCTCATTGACAAAGGACGTTTCAATTGATGCAATGGTTGACATTAGGGGAGCAGAATCATTAACATACGCTTCCGCTTTTTTGTCTGAATGGAAGCCGAAAGACATGCCAATGAAGGCGACAATTAATAAAATTAGTGAGATGATTTTTTCCATGAAATTTGAATTTTGTTGGGTTTGATTTAATATTCTTTTTACTCTATTTAAAAGATGTTTTTCATTTTTTCCAGTAAACGATAAGGCAAAATTATCTTGATTTAAAGCCATTGTTTGAATGTGTAGTAAAGACTTGGCATAAGTCAAAGAATCGTTACATGCCTTTATGGCTAAGTCGTCGCAACATTTTTCTCGTTCTTCTCTTACCTGGTTGGAAATCCACCAAACAGCAGGATGGAAATAAAAAAGGGATTCGACGAAGCTTTGAAAAATATTGACTACAAAGTCATTGCGTTTGATGTGCGCCAATTCGTGGGCAATAATGGCTTCTATCATTTTGTCGTCTAGACCTGTTGTTAAGTGAAGCGGTAATAAAATAAGGGGTTTAAAACAACCCAACATCATAGGTGTTTTTGCCAAAGACGACTCAACTAATTTTACAGATTGATGGATACCCATTCTTTTGGATAAAATCTGAAGTTTGTTTTGAAAGGTAATATCTATTGGATAATGTCCATTGGTTTTAAGTTTTTCAATAAAATAAAAACCGCTGAGCATTTTTAATAAAAACAGTACAAAGCCCAAGCTCCAAATACCAACAATTAATGAAAGATGCCCTTCTAAAAATGAACTGATTTTACCAAAAATAGAAGAACCAATGTCTGTTGCTTCTGGAGATAAAATCAATTGAATGTTTGTCGGAATTACTTGGTCAAAGACAATAGTATTCTCCGTAAAATTGCTTTCAAATACCTGATAGAAAGTAACCACAGTTGTTACACAAATACTAAATAACGCACCAATGCCAATGGCATACCGCAGTTGAGGTGATTTTTTAGAAAGCCCCAACATCAATAATTTTACGACAATAGCAATAAGGGTAATTTGCCAAATAGAATGGAGTACCGTCCAGCCGAGCGCCGAAATCCACTCAATGGATAAGAATTGATTAAGCATCTTTTTCTAGATTTTCAATGAGTGATTTAATTTCTTCTAATTCTTCTTTAGAAGCATTTTTGTTTCCAAGTAATTGCATGACCAATTGCGAAGCCGACCCTTTAAATGTCTTTTCGACAAATTTTTCTAAGAGGTTTTTTTGAATGGATTCTTTTTTTACAGCTGCTTCATAAATGTGCTGTCTGCCTGCTGGTTTTCGACTAAGCAGTTGCTTCTCCATCATAATCTGCATGATTTTTAACGTAGTGGTATAGCCTACTTTTTTATCGGCGGTATTCAAATACTCATTGACAAAACGAACGGTGTTGGGTCCTTTGTCCCACAATATTTGTAAAATTGCCAATTCCGAGTCTGTTGGGTTTTTGGTCTTCATAAAAATATTATTCTAAAATTGATTACGAAAATGTTCGTAGTACAAATATATACGAAATGATTCGTAGTTTATTGTTTAAGTACGAATTATTTCGTATTTTAACATTTGACATAAAAAAAGGACAACACACCTGTCAGGTTTTTAAAACCTGACAGACGTGTTGTCCTTTTTTTGACGAATCAAAATCTAGTCTTTAATTAGGATTTCAATCTTTTGATGCTACAACCATTTCCTTTTGTTTCGGCAGGATTGGCTTTTTCTCCTTTAACAATAGCAGAGACTGCATCTTTTAAGTAATTGGCTTCTACACCAGCTGCATCTTTGTAATTGTCGTCTATGGCTCCTTTGTAGGCAAGCTTTTTGTCTTTGTCAAAAACAAAAATATGCGGAGTGGTAAAAGCACCCATCGCATCGGCTATTTGATGATTTTTATCGACTGTATAATATGAATTATAGCCAGTTTCCTTTGCGTGTTTGACCATTGCATCAAAAGAGTCAGCCATATCGTTTTCCAATCTTTTTCTTTCATTGGAATTTAATAAAATGACGCCCATCTTGTTTTCGGCAGCCATTTTTTCAATCATTGGATAACGGTCTTCCCAAGCGACCACAAAAGGACAGGTATTGCAAGAGAAATTGACAATCAAACCATTTTCACCCATAGCGTCGTTAAGCGAAATCATTTTACCAGAAACATCTTTCATCTTTACATCTCCCATAGGCATTTCATCACCAATACCAATACGAGTAATGCCGTCGTCGTCTTTTTTCTGGTTGGCTACCTTTGGTTGGCTTTTGTCAACTTCTGGTGCTTTGGGTGATCCCGCTTGAGTATTTTGGCAAGCCTGAAATCCAATTCCTCCTAACAATACAAATAGGAGTAAAACGGTGTTTTTTATCATGATTTTAAATTTTTTTATTAATAGCGTTTTGAAACGTATCGGTTTTGGTTATTGGTCCTCAGTAAAAAGAATGGATAACCAAAAGAGTTAATATTTAACAATCATTTCCCGAATTTGTTCGGTTTCATTTTCTATTGATAAAAGGTACAAACCACTTACTGTTTCATTAATAGGCAGCAACAATACGTTGTTCCCTGCTCCTATTTGTTGCTTAGATGTAAAGACCATTTTACCAGCCATATTGTACAATGCAATGTCAATAGTGGTGTTTTGTGGGCTATTTATTGATAAGCTTAATTGATCTGTTAAATTCCAAGAATACAACTCAAAGTCAGCTGCTTTATCTCTTGATAATAAAACGATGGATGATTTCTGAGTCAATACATCACCTACTTCAAATGTCGATAAACGGTAATAATTATCTGAGGTATTTATATCTTTATCTAAGAACGAATAGCTTTGTGTAGTATTGCTAAATCCATTTCCTCTAATGCTTGCAATAGGAGCGAAGTTGACGCCATCTGTTGATTTTTCAAGAACAAAGAAATCCCCATCGGCTTCCGCCGCAGTGGTCCAATTCAATTCATTGGCTGCTGATAAAGTTTTACCGCTAAAAGACAACAATTCTATTGCCGTTTTGATGCAAGGTTCTGGCTGGTCATTTACACTCGTTTCACAACCCAAAGCATCTTCTAAATTTAATTGATAAGGTGTTACATCAATGTAGGTTAAGGTCTGATTGTTTTCAGTGATAAAGAACTCTCCACTCAAATCGCCTGATGCAGTATAGGGTGATGAGTTGTCAAATTCAGGCAATCCACCACTAAAACCAAAGCTCAAAGTATAAACTCCAGTCAAACCATCGCAACCATAATCGACCGATATGCTTATTGGGTTTAGGACCGTAACCGTTGTTGCTTCACCCAATTCAAAACAAGCCGTTTGGTTTGTTAAATCGTTTAAATCGCTGCCAACTAAATCTAAATCAGGTGTCTCAATTAAAGAGTAATTAA
>ENA-ORXT01004130-ORXT01004130.1-marine-metagenome-genome-assembly--contig:-NODE-4130-length-15277-cov-3.770066_pt1 | contig 15277 bp, 12 predicted proteins | sample MGYA00237868_ERZ511482 | MGnify/ENA metagenome assembly ERZ511482 | reverse complement strand
TCCTGTTTTCAAAGAGAAAACTAAGAACAAAATAATCTACCCAAGAATAAACATTTATTATTACAGCATTCCTTACACATAAATTTGGCTATTACGCTAGACACAAACACCTTTTACACAACTTGTTTACGCAAAAAAGTAAGATAATAACAACATGAAAAATATAATCTATCTTTTCATTTTAATAATTGGTTTCTCTAATATTTTTGCTCAACAATCCACCTATAACCTAGAGCAAACCTATCCCGTCCAAGCCTTAAAAGCAGACTTGTCTATTCTTAAAAAACAGTTAGAAACAGTTCATACAGGTCTATATACCTATACACCTAAAACGGAAATGGATCGCTATTTTCAGCAATTGGAAAATAGCATTGAACAGCCCATGACGGGTTTAACTTTTTTTCGCTTGCTACTCCCTTTAAGTGCTAAAATAAGAAATGGACATACTAGATTCCTTCCTCCAAGTAGCTATTTAGACGAGATGACTGCTACTTGGAAATTTTTCCCCTTCGAGGTTTATTGGGATAAAGACCAACTCTATATATTGAGAAATTTATCTACCCACGAAGAAATTCCAGAAGGAACAATTATTGAAACGATTAATGGAGAAAAAGCAACTAGCATCTTTCAAGAAATAAGTCAGCAACTCTCCCGAGATGGCTACAACACTAGTGCCCCTAATACAAATGCTTATGAAAATTTTGCCGCCTTATATGCTTCTATAAAAGACTTGCCTGAAGTCTTTGAATTGACCTTGACCTTAAAAGATGAAACTAATACTACGCTGTCAGTTGCTGCACGCACCCAAGCAGCGCTAAGGGCAACAAAAAAAGCACGCTATAAAAACAGCCCACCCTCTTGGGAAGACAACAAGGACGGTTTGAACTTGACAATTAAAGACAGCATTGCTACCATGACGATACGAAGTTTTAATTCAAATTATGCGAAACAACAAGGCAAGAAAAACTTTAAACACTTTTACAAAAAATCCTTTGAACAAATAGTCGCTGCAAATATCGAACATTTAATCATTGACTTAAGAAATAATGGCGGTGGCGATCCGATGCCGACTATCGAATTATTTGCGCATCTACATCCCGAACCCTTTACTTTTTATAAAGCAGTTACATCTAATGTGCAAAGAGTTCCAGAGAAACAGTTATACCAGACTTCTTTCTTTGAGCGATTTATGTATCCTATAGTATTTAAAAAGCAAGGAGATACTTACGTTCCCAATTGGATAGCAAGATTGGCAGGTCTAAAAGGCTTAAAACCTTCCAAACCCAATACCCCTTATTATGCAGGCAAAGTTTATGTGCTTACCAATGCGCATTCTTTTTCTGCTACAGGAGAAATGACCGCAATAATTAAGACGCATAATCGAGCAACTTTTATCGGAGAAGAAGCGGGTGGCAATCCCAATCACAATACGAGTGGGTTTCAATTTGTAATGACTTTACCGAATACGAAGAATATAATCATCATGCCTTTTTGGTCATGGGAAATGAATGTGGATTTTGAGAATACGGGGCGTGGGGTGTTGCCTGATTATCCGATACGACCTAGTATAGAGGATAAGCTATCTGGAAAAGATGTGGTTATGGAGTATACTGTAGATCTGATTTTAAATCAATAACAAATTCAACCAAAAATTCATTTTAGGGAGTCGGAAATAAATACGTTACTAGATAATATTGTTAAACAACATTACATCACCTATCTTACTACTGGCAACGGATGGAGATGGACGGGCAACGAATGGACAGACAGCGGATGGATTGGCAACGGATGGATTGGCAGCAGATGGATTGACAGCGGATTAAAAAGGATAGAGTATTTATTTCCTTATCTCTTAAGTAAACATTTTAGAGTAGTTTTATTGGGTATTAAAAACGTGCTATTGGCTCTAAAGTTAAAGTAAGAATAGGAGCGTAGCTCCGACAACGTCTGTAGGAATGGAGTATGAAGCCAAGTCAAAGGAGCGTAGCTTCGGCAACGTATATCACACGATTTTACGTTGCCGAAGCTACGCTCCTTTGACTTGGCTTCATGTCCCATTTCTACAGACATTGTCGGAGCTACGCTCCTTTTTTTAGTCCAGAAAAGTTTGGGTTATCATTAGAATTTTCTGCTTCCTCTGTAATCAAATTTACGGAGAATCTGAAAACACCAACTACCTCTACACTGTAAATAAACTTATCAAAATCCTCCACCTCAAAAAACCATTCGTTCACCTAGATTTTCAAGAGTTCACCTTTTCTTCTCAGAAAACAACCCGAACCTAGCCTATCTTTGAACCATCAAAAGAAATTAATAGAGAAGTGAGAGCAGAGAATAGAGAAGCGAGAGAGATACTACTAAATCTGGAAGAAAAAAAATTATTTAATTAAGAACGAATCTACTCTCTACTCCCTGTTCTCACTTCTCTGCTCTCGACTCTCACTTCTAAAATTAAAAATTAAAATCATGAAAAATCACCCAATTGTAATCATCCTTTTAAGTTTAGTAATTATCCTTAGTTCTTGCGAAAAAGAAGCATTGATATCCATTGAACCTTCTAGCAACATTACGACAGAAGCCCGCAATTTTAGCGACTATAACCAATTAAATGTAAGTAGCGAATTTCAGGTCTTCCTAACTTTTTCCGATACCGAAGAAAAAATTGAAGTAGAAGCGAATGAGAATTTACAGTCCTTAATTATTGTAGAAAAGCAAGGAGAAACTTTAAATATCCGAATGCGGAACAATACCAGTATTAAGGGAATGGAGACGACGAATATCCATATTACTACGAAAGAAATCCTAGACTATAATTTAAGTGGTGAGGTAGAACTTACCTTAGTCAACGAAATGACCACTGAAGAGGTGGCTATTAATTTAACAGGAGAAAGTACCTTTACGGGTGCTATCCAAGTCGAACATGTTGAGACTGCTTTGACAGGAGAAGCAGAATTGAATTTAACGGGCACTGCCAATACCTTTTCAGCAAATCTATCAGGCGAGAGTCAAGTACAGGATTATGATTTTGTCTCTGAGAAAGTGGATATTAATCTTACAGGAGATAGCAAGGCTTATTTAACGGTAACAGATGAATTGAGCGTTACTGCATCTGGGGAAAGTGAATTGCATTATAAAGGTACAGGCAGCATTAAAGAGCAAGTGCTTAGTGGAGAGGCGAAGATTAAGAAAGAAGATTAGGTTTAAAGAGCTGAAATCCATGAGATATAATTTACTTAACACCTCACTCCTAATCTATTGGAAAACGGAATAAAGGCATCATAAGTGAATCACTTATGATGCCTTTACAATAACGGCTAGAAGGCAATTCCCTCCTTTTTTATTTTGGTTTTTATAGCTTACCTCCCAATTTTTTTCTATTTTTCCAAAATGTTCAGCTTACCTACATATCAGAAATTTAGTAAAGCTCTAAGATATCTAACCTTAGGACTAGTTACAATATTTGTATTTACCGCCTGTCAAAAAGCAACTACCAAAAAAAAGATAACCATTGGTTTTTCCCAATGCTGCCAAGACCCTTGGCGTACAGTTATGAATAAGGAGATGCTCCGAGAAATGGATTTTTATCCACAGGCGGAACTAATTATTAAAGAGGCAGGAAGTGAAAGTGTCAAACAGATAGCGCAAATTAGAGAACTCCTTAACTTGAATGTAGATGTTATAATTATTGCACCTAATGAATCTGAACCACTTACCGAAATAGTAGAAGAAATTTACGAAAAAGGAATTCCTGTAATTTTGATAGATAGAGAAACGGAGTCAGAGCAATATACTGCTTATATCGGAGCCGATAACTATGAAATCGGAAAAACTGCCTGTCATTTTATGGCTAGTCAGATGAACGAACAAGGTGAAATAGTAGAGCTACAAATGGCGATGAGTATTTCTCCTGCACAGGATAGAAGTAACGGATTTAGGGATGCTTTGAAGAATTATCCCAATATGAAAATAGTAGCCACCATAGGCGAATTAGAAATAGGTCGGGAAATAACGAACATTGAGAGAGATTTTCCTACTATTTTAGCGGAGCATCCCAACCTAACCGTTGTTTATGGCCATACAGATGGGTTAGCAGAAAGAGCTTACCGAATAGCAAGAGATAAAAGCAAAGCCAATCAATTATTTTTTTTGGGCGTAGATGGATTAGCAGGTAAAAATGGAGGTATTCAAATGGTAGAAGATGGTATTTTAAATGCCTCTTTAGTATATCCTACTGGCGGAACAGAATCCATTCGAGCTGCAATGGCAATTGTTAATAATTTGCCATTTGAAAAAAGAAATTTATTAAATTCAACGGTGATTGACTCCGAGAATGCGAGAATCATTAATTTCCAAATGGAAAAGGTATTGAGTTTGCAGGAAGGTATTAGCCAACAAAAACAATTAACCAGAGAACTCGAAAGTATCTATCAAAACCAACAAAATTTAATTTTTGTCTTAATTGGTAGCTTATTATTAACACTCATTTTAGGAGGGTCATTCTGGCGGTCACTACAATTTAAAAAAGAGGCGAATCGTAGTTTACAACTCAAAAACAAAGAAGTACTCCAACAGCAAGAACAATTAATGCAGATGTCGGAAGAAGTGCGACATGCCACTCAAGCCAAAGTTGATTTTTTTACCAATATTTCCCACGAATTTAAAACGCCATTGACCTTAATTACGGGTTTTGCAGATGACCTCTTACCTTCTCCAAAGCTGAATAAAGATATGCAGCAAGACTTATTTTTAATTAAAGAAAATGCCAATCGTTTATTAAGATTAGTAAATCAACTGATGGATTTTCGGAAAATGGAAACGACTGGAATGAAAGTCAAAGCAAGCGAAAATGATTTAGTTGCTTTGGTCAATAGTATTCTAAATTCTTATCACAGAATTGCTAAACACCGAAAAATTGACTTAGTTTTTATTACTCGTTATGAAACCTTACCGCTTTGGTTTGATGTAGAAATGTTGGATAAGGTATTGTTTAATTTATTATCTAATGCTTTTAAATTCACCAAAGATGGAGGAGAAATCAGACTATCAATCACCAAAGATAGGTTGGAAAATACCGTCAAAATAAAAGTGGAGGATAAAGGCAAAGGGATGAGTGCTGAAACGGTTTCGCATATTTTTGAACCTTTTTATCAAGGCGAGGGCAGTAAACAAACAGGAACAGGTTTGGGCTTACCGCTTTCTAGAAAATTAGTACGCTTACATGGGGGGGATATTAGTGTTCATAGTATTCCTGAAAAAGGCAGTCGTTTTATTATTGAGTTGCCAATGGGCAATACTCATTTTAAACTAGAAGAATTAATTCATGATACTCCAGGTGAATTTCTTGAAAAAGAAAACACCTTTCAACCAGGTTTATTTCCTCAAAAAAGACAATTGCCCAATAAATCAGTAAGAGAGCAAACCATTTTAATTATCGAAGATAACCCAGATATTCAATTCTTTTTGCAAAAAAAACTAGGCAATTATTACGAAACTATGGAGGCTTTAGAAGGCGAAATGGGTTTAACTTTAGCCTATGAAAACGTACCAGATTTAATTATTTGTGATGTCCTATTGCCTGGTGAAAATGGCTTACAGATTACTAAAAGGTTAAAAGAAGATTTAAGAACTTCCCATATTCCTGTTTTAATGTTGACTTCCCAAAGTACCATAGAACAGCAAATTGAAGGTACAAAAGCTGGGGCAGATGCTTATTTGACCAAGCCGTTTAATGTGCAGTTTTTAAAAGAGAAAATCAAAAATCTCCTACATAATAGACAGCTATTAAAAGAAAGTTTTGGAAAAGAATTCGTCGCTTTTGCTAATAAACCTGCTAAAAAGACTATTGATGAACAATTTTTAAATCAGTTTTTTGCCTACATCGATTCGAATTATAATCGCCAAGATTTTCAAGTGACAGATTTATGCGAAGAACTTCATCTTTCTCGCTCTCAACTTTACCGTAAAATCAAAGCTTTATTAGGACAAAGTATTACAGACTATATCCAAAATGTACGATTGTCGAAAGCGGAGGAATTATTAAAACAGGGCGAATTGTCCATTTCTGAAATTGCTTATTCGGTGGGTTATACTTCTCCTGAGTATTTTTCTACGGTTTTTAAGGGGCGGTATGGGGTTGCGCCTTCTGGGTTTGGGAAGGGGTGAATATCTAATTAAGCTTACAAAAGAGGTTCTAATTCAGCAATAAAATTCTTCATCAATTCTGGTTTATTCCAACCTGCGGCTCCGCTTAATTGGTTTGTGACAACTAAATATCGATTTTCACCTTTGTATATTTTTATAGGTACTTTTCTTTTACTTGTTCCTAATTCAAAAATAATTTTTTCTTTATCAAAATTTGAATCAAAAATTTCAGACATTAAATCGGTTTTATGCCTATTTAGGTAAGTTCTTGCACCAATTATTGTTAATTTAAAACTTTTAAAAAAATCATTCTTTAAAAATTCAAGGCGATTTGAGTTTAATTCAACTTTACGACTTCTTTTTGCTGGAATGTGATTTAATTCAGTCATAAAGCAATTAGCAAAATGGGTATTGTCATTGATAGCATCTTTTCTTTTTATCTTCTTTTTATAAGTTAATTCTTTCATAATCACATCATATTTAGCCCATGTATCTGAATGTTTTGGTTCTTTATAAAATTCAACAGGAAATCTAGGGTCAAATCCATTAAGTCTATTAGGATTTTCATGCGCAATTTTTTTCCAATGATATATATTGTTTATACTTTCATTAAATAAACTATCAGTCGAATTTGGACTAAATGCTTTTTCTTGTCCAATAAATAAAATATCTGATTCAGGTTCCCCAAATCCTATGAAATAAGGATTTGATAATTTGGAAATTTCAGAAATATCTGTAATTTTTATTTTTAAACTAGCCCATTTCTTTAATCTTTCATCTTCATCTTTTTCCTTCAATAATTTCAAAAATTCAGATTGGAATTTCTTATCTTTTAGTCCACTTTCATTTTCTATGTATTCAATGTAAGATTCAGCCCAATCATTTTTTAGAAGTCTTTTTATTTTTTCCATATTATTTTGTGTTTTTTACAAATTTTTTAAACCCTTTAAAAAATATTTTTTTACAAAAAATGATAATAAGTATGCATTTTTTTGGATAAATTGAGTAAAAAACTCATTTTTACATAAAAAAAATAAGATATGCTGATAAAATTCACGGTAGGCAACTATAAAGTATTTAAAGAAAAAGCGACCTTAGATTTAAGGACAACTGCAATTAACGAGCATATTTCTAGCCATGTATTTGAATTAGGAAAAGATAGATTGGTCAAAAGTGCGGGTATTTATGGTAAAAATGCAGCAGGTAAATCTAAGCTAATTAATGCTTTAGAATTCATGAAGAATTTTGTTATTACTTCATCAAAAGATATGCAGTCTAATGAACTGATTGACACCGAGCCATTCCGATTAAATACAGCTACCAAAAATGCGCCTAGTTTTTTTGAAATAGAATTTTTATTAAATGAAATCAAATATCGGTACGGTTTTGAAGTAACGGAAGAAAATATTCATAAGGAATGGTTATTTGAAAGAAAAAGAACAAAGGAATATCCTTTATTTTTAAGAATAAATGATGAATTTGAAGTTAATTATAAAAGATTTCCAGAAGGAAAAAATAAAGAACCTTGGACTAGAAAAAATGCCCTGTTCCTTTCATTAGTAGCCCAATTAAATGGCATTTTAGCACAACAAATAATTAGATGGTTTGAGAAAATAGTATTTGTCCATCACGTTTGTAGTTGTGAAGAAAGTGGTTTCACAAAACAATACCTAGAAAATAAGAAAGACAGAGCTTTAGTAGTACAATTGATTAAAAATGCAGATTTAAATATTGAAGATTTAGAAGTAGTACATTTTGAAGATGCCAAAATATTAAAAACAGGGAAAAAAGTAGAATCACCTGATGACAATATTTCTGTAAAAACATATCACCCTCTTTTTAATGAAAAAAATGAACAAGTTGGTTTAGAAGATTTTGATATGTATCAGGAAGAATCAAGTGGAACTGTTCGCTATTTTGATTTAGTTGGATTTATAATAAGAGCAAGGAGAGAAGGGGGAATTATTATAATGGATGAAATGGAGGCTCGATTACATACCAAATTATCCCAAGCTATTTTAATGGAATTTAATTCTGTCAAAAACACAAATGCGCAATTTATTTTTACAACTCATAACACCAATTTATTAAGTAGTGAATTGCTAAGAAGAGACCAAATCTATTTTATTGAAAAAGACAAATTTGCTGCCTCTAAACTATACGCTTTAGCTGAATTTAAAATAAGAAAAGACACAAACTATGAGTTAAACTACTTAAAAGGAAGATATGGAGCAATTCCTTTTATTAACAATCTATTCAATGGCGAAAAAGAAAAACCACAAGCAAAAGCCTAGTTTTCAAGAATTTCTAAATAGTTTAAAGCGAGATGATTCTCCACGAATTATTGATAAAAAAGCAGAACGACAATACTTTTTAATCGTTACGGAGGGGGAGAAAACAGAACCTAATTATTTTAAAGAACTGACCAATCAATTACCTGATAGCCTAGTGCAAGTTGAAATTATTGGAGAAGGCGCTAATACAATTTCTGTAGTTGAGGCGGCTATTCAAAAAAGAAAGGAACGAGAAAAACAACTGCTACAACCTAATTTCGACGAAGTTTGGGCTGTTTTTGATAAAGATGATTTCCCTGCTGAAAGATTTAATGGAGCAATCCAATTAGCAGGCAATCATCAAATCAAGTTGGCTTATTCCAATGAGGCGTTTGAGTTATGGTATATTTTACATTTCCAGTATTTAGATGCGGCTGTTAATCGCACGAGATATGTAGAAATGCTTAAAGAAATTTTGGGAGACTATCAAAAGAATGCTCCTAATATCTATCAGCTTTTACAAGAACAAGGTGATGAATCTAAAGCTATTCTATGGGCTAAAAAACTTTATAGCGAAATACGTATAGGTAATCCTGCTGAAGAAAAACCTACCACTTTGGTTTATTTGTTAGTGGAAAGATTAAATGAATTTCGTGAATCGTGATTAAGAATTTGACTTGGTGCGAAACCCGCCTTATGTCAAGAAGTCTCTATATGTATTTTATTCTTTAAAATTATCCCAAACCAAATAAAATACTGCAACAAAACCAAAGATTCTATTTTTTTTTATTTCAAAAATGGATACAAAATATTAGTAATCAATACTTTACAACAAAAAACCTACCTGCAACAAATTCTAAGACCTTTGGCATAATTCTTAATCCCTTCCTCAACTCTTCCTACTAATTTTACCTAAAATTCATCAACAATTTACAATGAATAAAGGTAAAATTCTCTATTGGTCTATCACCGTTGCGCTCGCAGGATTTTTGTTTGGCTTTGATACCATCGTCATTTCGGGTGCTGACCAACCCATTCAGAAATTATGGAATACCACTCCTTTATTTCATGGTACATTGATCATGTCTATGGCATTATGGGGTACCGTTATTGGTGCCTTATTTGGGGGTATTCCTTGTAATAAATTTGGTCGAAAAACCACTCTTTTCTGGATAGGTATTTTATACACCGTTTCTGCTGTTGGTTCAGGTTTGGCACCTGACCCCTACACTTTCTCCGTATTTCGATTTCTTGGAGGTTTAGGTGTCGGTGCCTCTTCTGTCGCTGCACCTATTTATATATCAGAAATTGCTCCTGCAAAAAGTAGAGGACAATTAGTAGCTATCTATCAATTTAATATTGTGTTTGGCATTTTGGTAGCCTTCTTTTCCAATTATTTCATTGGGCAATTTTTAGGGGAAGATGGGTGGAGATGGATGTTAGGTATAGAGGCTTTGCCCGCTATCATCTATACTTTGATGGTCACTGGTGTTCCTAACAGTCCTCGATGGTTATTAGCACAAAAAAATGAAGAAGATAAAGCAGCTGGTGTTTTACAACAACTCAATCCTACCTTTTCAAAGGAAGAAATTCAAGCTGAATTAACTACTATCAAAGCCTCTTTGGTGGAAAAAGTAGGAGATAATTTTCTTTCTGGCAGATATAATAAATCCATTTTATTGGCTTTCTTTTTAGCCTTTTTTAATCAAGCATCGGGCATCAACTTCGTATTATACTACGCCCCACGAATTTTTGAATCAGCAGGTATTGCCGCCGATAGTGTTTTAGGTGCGTCTATTCCAATCGGGATAGTTAACTTAGTTTTTACCCTATTGGGTATGTATTTAATCGACAAATTGGGTAGAAAACAATTGATGATAATTGGTTCTATCGGGTACATTCTTACGCTTTTAGGCGTCGCTTGGGCATTTTATACACAAGCTGAAGGCATAATGGTCGTCGCTTTTGTAGCTGCCTTTGTGGGGGCGCATGCAATTGGACAAGGTGCGGTAATCTGGGTCTTCATTTCAGAAATTTTTCCAAATACAGTTCGTAATTCAGGAATGTCTTTTGGTTCGGGGACACATTGGGTATTTGCGGCTATCATTACTTTGATAACACCTTGGGTGATTAGTCAATTTAGTGGCGCAACTATTTTTACCTTTTTTGCTGGCATGATGGTGTTACAATTGCTTTGGGTCTTGTTTGTCATGCCAGAAACTAAAGGAGTGGAGTTGGAAGAATTAGAAAAGAGATTAGTTAGTGATTAACTATTGATTTAGGCAGGTAATTCTCATTACGAAAAATGAATCAAGAAAAAGTTCATACAATATTCAGATTTAGAGTTCGGGAAAGTTCACTTTTCCGAACCCCTTTTAAAGAATGTCTAGATACAAAAATTTAAAAAAGTGATTAGAACGCCATCCATAGTAAGTTTTGGGGAAGTCCTTTGGGATGTATTGCCCACAGGTAAAGTTGCAGGTGGTGCGCCGATGAATATGGCGTATCATGCCAAGAGTTTAGGTTGCGAAGTCCAAATGATTAGTGCAGTAGGCAATGATGATTTAGGAAAGGAGCTTTTAGCATTTTTAAATAAAAAAAGCATCCCAACTAATTTAATACAGACCAATTATACTTTTCCAACTAGTACCGTTCAAGTTACCCTTAATGACAAAGGGTCGGCATCTTATGAAATTGTCCAACCTGTTGCATGGGATTATATATATCCAGATGTAGAAAGAATAACAGCAGTAAAGGATGCGGATATATTACTTTTTGGTAGCCTAGTTTGTCGAGATGAATACAGTAGAAACTCCTTATTCCAATTAATAGAAAAAGCACAAAAGACCGTTTTTGATGTCAATCTCCGTGCGCCTTTCTATTCCCAATCGCTTTTGGAATCCTTATTACATAAAGCGGATGTAGTCAAAGTAAATGATGAAGAATTGGACATTATCACGGGATGGTATGGCTTGAAAAACAATATAGCTGCACAAATGCAATTGGTGATGGACAAATTTGATATAGAAACAATGGTCATGACAAAAGGCAAGCATGGTGCATTTTGTATGCACAATAAAGAATTGATTTCCCAAAAAAGTTTTCCAGTAGAAGTACAAGATACGGTCGGTGCAGGAGATGCTTTTTTAGCGGCTTTTATTACCAAAATGCTGTATGGAAATAATTGGCAAAACTGTTTAGAATTTGCTTGTGCAACAGGGGCTTTAGTCGCTACGAAATCAGGTGGTACACCAGAAATTAGTGAGTCCTTGGTGATGGAATTTTTATTAGACAGACAATCACAAACACAACTATAATTAAATAACTGATAACATTCAAACATGAATAGATTTATCTTATTAATACTAATGTTGATAACCCTAAATGCCTGTAAAAATGAGGTAACTCAAAAAGAGGAAACAGCAAAAGTAGTAGCCGTCACTACGACTAACAAAAGCGATTATTACCAAGAAGCATATCGCCCTCAATTCCATTTTTCGCCAGCTGCCAATTGGATGAATGACCCAAATGGAATGGTCTTTTTTGACGATGAATATCATCTTTTTTACCAATATTATCCAGATAGTACTGTTTGGGGTCCAATGCATTGGGGACACGCAGTAAGTAAAGATATGGTCAGTTGGGAGCATTTACCCATTGCTTTGTATCCAGATGAATTAGGGTATATTTTTTCAGGAAGTGCTGTCGTAGATTGGAATAACACAAGTGGTTTTGGTAAAGATGGGCAGCCTCCTTTAATCGCCATTTTTACCCACCATGAACCCAAAGGTGCAGCCGATGAAAATATTAATGATTATCAATATCAAAGTATCGCCTACAGCAATGACAAAGGAAGAACTTGGACAAAATACGAAGGTAATCCAGTTGTTCCAAATATCAATAAAATCAAAGATTTCCGTGACCCGAAAGTCGTATGGAATGAAGATTCTAAACAATGGGTAATGGTATTTGCTGCCTATGACCATTTAAAATTTTATGGTTCGCCTAATTTAAAAGATTGGACTCATTTGAGTGATTGGGGACATCAATACGGAGCGCATGGAGGTGTTTGGGAATGCCCCGAATTGTATCCAACTACAGTAGAGGGTACAGGAGAAAAAAAGTGGGGACTCATTGTTTCTTTAAATCCAGGTTCCCCTAATAGCGGTTCTGGTACGCAATACTTTGTAGGCGATTTTGATGGTAAAAATTTCAAATTAGACCCTCAATTTGCTAAAGATGTGCCAAAAGGGAAAGGGCTTTGGTTGGATTATGGAAGAGACAACTATGCAGGTGTGACGTTTTCCGACATTCCAAAAGAAGATGGCAGACGCTTATTTATGGGTTGGATGTCTAATTGGGATTATGCCCAAGTTGTTCCAACTGAAAAGTGGAGAAGTGCCGCTACCATACCACGGTCTATGATTTTAAAAAAAACAAAGGACGGTTATCGAGTTTATAGTCAACCCATCAAAGAACTAGAAAAATTACGTGGTAAATCCGCCAATATTACTGGCACCTCACTCACAGGAACACTAGAAATAAGCAAAAACAAAGGCATTAACACTACTTTATCTGAAGTTATTTTAACCGCAGAAAATCATACTGCCAATAGCAAATTTGGGGTAGCAATAACCAATTCTAAAGGAGAGATCTATCGAATTGGTTACGATGCAGCTAAAAATCAATATTTCAGCGACCGAACAAAGGCAGGCAAATCTGCTTTCTCTGAAAAATTTGCCGCAAGCATCCACCCTGCACCACGATTATCCACAGACAAAACGATTAAACTACATGTATTTTTTGATGCCGCATCCGCTGAGTTATTCGCAGATGACGGAGCTACTGTTATGACTGACATCTTTTTCCCAACTGAGGACTTTAATCAACTTAGTCTTTTTTCGGAAGGCGGAGAAGTTCAAGTCAAAGGAAAAATTTATGAGCTTAATGATGTATGGTAATCTAAAGAAATCAGAAATCAGACCGCTTTGCTGTCAGATTTCACTTACAGTCTAACTTCTGACTTCTGACTTCTTAATAAATTAAATCACAAATAATTATTGTTATGAAACTAAAATTTCTCACATTTCTGGCATTACTACTGTCTGTACAATTGGCTGTTGCGCAGCGAACCATTACAGGAACAGTAACAGATGCAGATACCAATGAGTCACTCATTGGTGCGAACATACTAGTAGCAGGCACTTCGACAGGTACTGTTACTGATTTTGATGGAGATTTCTCCCTAGAAGTTGCAGATGATGCCACTGCCTTGAATATCTCCTATACTGGTTATACCGACCAAGTTGTTTCTATTGCTGGTGGTATTAGTAATATTTCTATTGCTTTTTAGCTCGGCTTCTTACGCACAGTCCGTCAGTTGTAGTGATTTATTAAACTACGTAAAGCAAAACGGGACTACTTACAACACATTATATGGATTTACACTCAACTCCAGTTGGTTGAAATCAGTCACTGCCTATAAAGTAGAGGGAGAAATCGCAGTGGTAGCAAAAATCCAAAGAGAAGGTGAGATTTTTAGTAAGGAATATGTTTTTTGCGGAATCTCCCAAAGTAGGTGGGATAAATTTAATTCAAGCTGGAGTGGAGGGACTTACGGAGAGCGATTTCATAAATATATCATCGACTATCAATGCAATTGTTATTGAGTCGATTATTACAGATATAAAGATGTCTGAACTTAACGTTACCACCGAAGATTACCAAAAAATAATTACCCAACTAAAAAAAAGAGGATCTCTAATAAGGTATTAGAGAATGATATTATTGAATTAAAAGTGAACCACCTCAAATGCTTACCAATGAGATAAATAGGTCATTAAAATCTTAATAATTAAATCAAATTCTAAAAATCAAACAATATGAATCTTCGAGAGCAACCTACGGCAATTAAATCCTTTATTTTTTTTGGAGCAATAATCATTGGATTCGGTATGATTGGTAGTTTTGGTGAGGCTATTTCCGGTCCCGTGATTGATTGGGAAACAGGTGATGCAATGGATTTTGATTATGTTATGCGAGGGGGTGCTGTCCTTGTGGGGATAGGTTTAGTACTCTTACTTTTCAAAAAATCTAACTAACTCCAATGATGCTTGAATTATCCAGAAAAAGGCGATTAGTGAAAATAGAATTAGTTTCTTTTACCAATCAAGTAGAAAGTCAAAGAAAAGTTGAACACTTAATTGAGCTTACTAATGAAAGCAATGTGGATTTACTTTTATTTCCAGGTTGGTCAGTAGAAGATCCAAAGTTTCTTAAGGTCATTGAATTAAAGACCAAGAATTTAAAATCCTTGGTGATTTTTGAAGTTAATAATTTTAAGAAAAAGAATGGAAAGGCTAATCAAATATACTTATTAAAGAAAGGGAAAATAATTAATACCGGAGGACATCAGATTTTTATCTTTACAAAAGAGCTATCAAAAGATAGAACACTAATTCAGCAATTCATAGACCATACTAAAGAAAAAAAAATTACTAAAATAAAAGATAAAAACATCCTTCATTTACAATGTGGCGAGGTTAATATTTTAAAGAATCTACGCTCAAAGAAAAACAAAATTATTTTCAGGTCGAATACGAAAGAAGAATCTGCTGCTTTAAATAAGCTACATGATTCTGCGGATATAATCGTCAATCCTATCCATACCGGTATGTCAAATCAAGGGAATCTAAAAGAGAAAAGAAGGTTCTACTCGAAAGATAATAAGATCTATTGTTTTACTGGAAATCTAGCTGTAGAGAACAACCAAAAAAAGATTCGAGACAAATTACTAAAATCAAAAATGATTCAAGGTTGTTTCTATAATGGTCAAGAGTTAGAAGGAGAAGTTATTAAGAATA
>ENA-ORXT01004129-ORXT01004129.1-marine-metagenome-genome-assembly--contig:-NODE-4129-length-15277-cov-7.511974_pt1 | contig 15277 bp, 15 predicted proteins | sample MGYA00237868_ERZ511482 | MGnify/ENA metagenome assembly ERZ511482 | reverse complement strand
CCCCCCCGTTGGGAGCGCGCCCCCCTAGTTGGGAGCCCGTCCCCGTTGGGTACGCGCCCCCCCCGGGTTGGTGCGCGCCCCCCCCAGTTGGTGCGCGCCCCCCCTTTGTGTCCCCGCTGCCCCCGTTGGGTTCCCGCCGGCCCCGTTGGGAGCCCGTCCCAGTTGGGTGTGCGCCTCCCCCGGTTGGTGCGCGCCCCCCCGCTGTTTCCGTGCCGCCCCCGTTTTGTGCCCGCCCGCCCCGTGGGAGCCCGTCCCCGTTGGGTCCGCGCCCCCCCCTTTTGGTGCGTGCTCCCCCCGGTTGGTGCCCGCCACCCCCGCACCGCTTGACGTCCGCTCCTCTGCCGATTGCTCTCCTGGTTTGCCGACCTCCCCCAACGTGGGCACGGCGGTTCGTACAACCGGCAACGATGGAGCCCGCGAGCGAAGCGCACGACCTCGGTGGCGTCATGGGTGGTAAGCTCCTCTCTCTTGGTTTTACTGGCACCCAGTCCATGAGGGCACTCGTTGCTGCTGGGAATGAGGCCGTGGCGGCCGTGAAGCGCTTAGATACTTTGATGGCGTCGACTCGGGGGGCTGCACACTTCTTCGTGACGCGACTGGTTGAGCGTGGGGACGAGGAGGTGAAGGACCGGTTGCTTTGGACCCCGCTGTACGACCGGCCTGGCGTGGTGGACCCTAATGACGACTTTTGCCGGAGCGCGGTCAACCTACTCGTACCTCACGCCTACAAGCATGCTCGGCTCTCCCGCCTGGCCCAAATGAACGCCGCAATCATGTCTACGAAGCACGGCATCACTCCCATGGCTTTGGTTTCTGATGAGGCCGGAGCTGGAGCGGACGCAGCTGCCAATGATGTCGTCCTCGGCGATGGAGCCGCGCGGGATCGCTCATCCCCTGGCCCACCTACAACAGCAGCACTTCCAGCTGCAGCAACGCAAGCAACACCAGCACCAGCAGCAGCGGCGGTAGCGGCACCGGCTCTACATTCATCTCCGGCACAAGCTTCCTTGCCTGCTGAAGCTGCGACGTTGGCGGCAGCAGCAGCTAGAGCATCTCGTACTCCAGGTACGCCGACGGCGGGCTCTCCCTCATCAAGTGCGGCGGCGGGCGGGGCAAGCGCAGACGCGCACCGGACGTCGTCTGCTAACGGCGCGCCGTCAAGTCATGCGGCTGCTGCCTCTGGACCGCGACGTGGAGGTACCTCGCCTGCTCCACCATCCACGACAGCATCCACGACGGGTACCCCACTTGCTGGTCTGTCTGTTGCGGCTGCTGCAGGTGCGTCAGCGGCAGCTGCTACGTTGGCGCGTGCTGCTACGCCCTCGCCCGCCATGACGCCCAAGACCGTGGAGGCGGCCAACTACGGCAAGATCTTCAGCAAGAATATGCCGGCCGTCGTCAAGCCCAGCGCCGCGGCGCTAGAGCTCGTCAAGCGCTTCTGCGACAAGTCCAGGGCACACTCGGGGGGGGCGGCGGTCTTAAAGATGGCGTCGAAGTGGTGCATCGTCGCGTTAATGCTGGCTCTGCGCAAGGAGGGCATCATCCCGCACGGGACGGAGCTGAAGAATGACAATCGGCGGCACCTGATGCTGGCTTTGCGCTCGCGGTGGTGGCCGTGTTGGGAGTCCCCGCTTCGTTCGGACGCGGGCTCCGTGCCACCTCTAGGAACGGCTGCAAACCAGGACGGCACCGCCAAGGCGATGCGGTTCACAGTTTGGGCTGCCCGTGTCGACACGAGCGCCGTGCGTGCCACATTCCCGGCGGACAAGATGGGCTCCCTGGGGTGGGACAGCAGCGTCATCACGCTGAAGTCGCTGGCCCGCGCGCGTGACCACTCCGTCCCGACCAATATTGCCGCTCTTCTATTGCTGGCGGTGCAAGAGAAGAACATCTTCCTGCCCATTTTGCGCTCGTGCGCTGAGCACGACTGGTCAACCCTGTTTGCAGTGAAGAGGGGAGCGACGTCGCGGAGCACGGCCGGTCTGTTTGGGCCTGCTGCTGTGGATGCGTCCTCGGTGGCGCCCCGCCCTTTTCCTGGCGCCGACTCGGTTGAGATGGACGGCGAGTCGACGGCCAGTGGCGCTGAAGGTGGACTACCACGGTCCGATTCGTCCACTGCCGGAGCGCCCCCTAGCAGTGCCGGACCGCCTCTGGCACTTGCTCCTTCGCCGTCAGCACGTCCAAGCCCCCCTCCTCCAGCGCAGCGTGCTCTTCCCAGCGGCGGTGGCCGACCTTCTCCATCTTCCTCGCCTCCTCCATCAGTGTTGCAGAGTGCTGCACTACCACCGGCTACGCTTCCCAGTGGCAGCCGTCTGCCGCCATCGGCATCCCCACCTCCACCGTCGGCACGACCGAGTCGCTCGCCTCCACCACCAACCGCTTCCCCGCCCCGTACTCGTCAACCTCCTCCGTTGTCAAACACGACTCGGCAAGCACCCTCATCGACATCAAGTGCTAGCCATAACGTACCATCAAGCAGGGGAACAAGCTCGGCCGAGGGCGAGGGGGGCGGAGCTGCAGAGGAGCTCGTCGACGACGTCTTAGATGACGCCCTGTCAATGCTCTGCGAGGCCAGACGGCAAGAGGACGCTGCCGCCGGCGGTCACGCCGGCGCCCCTAGCACGGACGCCGCCTCGGCGCACGGAGCTGGTACGACAAGCGCCCCGAGCTCAAGACCTGGGGGTGCTGTAGGTGCGGAAGTACTCGTTGCGGCCGTCGTGCAGCTCGGGGCGCCCGGCCCGCTTGCTCGCGTAAATGCTGCAGCATCAACCATTGCCGCAGCGAGCCCTGGCGTGCCGCCCCGCCGGGCGTCTCAAGCGATCCGTCTTGGCACGCCGCCTGCTCCTCTCGGCCGGGGTGCCGTCGACCGCCGCCAAGCAACCGACGGCTCATCAACACCGGCTCCTGGCTCGTTTCCTGTCCGAGTTGCTCTTCCGCCAACCCCACCGAGGCCTGCGCCTTCTGCACTCGCGTCGAGACGCACTTCTCCTCGACGCGGCTTGCTTGACCCCAGGGGGTCAGAGAACCCAAACAAGAGGGCAAGACGGTCATGAGTTGCATTGATACAAAAGTGTTCATTCATGTTCCTTTATTGACCTTGCACAGAGCATCCCCCATGGACGTGAAGAAGCACAGAGAGGTGCGCGTCTATATCAGATGCACGAAAAGAGGACGTATATATTATCTTGCCTATCACTCCCTTGTCGTCAGTGCGTCACGTTCCTGTTGCCACGACTGCCCTTTTTACTACCGCGCCACGTACAATTCGCAGGCGGCGCAAGAGCCAGCCGTGCCGCTCGTGGCGGCGTTTTAGCCCATTTCGGCGCGGGAGGGGCGCGCCGGCCGCGCCCTACGCGCCTGACGCGTCACCGGCCGCGCCGCCGCAGGGGCGGCTGGCGTCCCGTGCACCTGATTGCGCGGGCGGGCTGGGACCCCAGTGCAGGCGTGACAGGCCTGTACGGGCGTCGTCTCTGCCGCGACGTCCTGCTTGGCAGCCGTGGGGATGCCCACTTCAAGTTCAAGCAGGAGGAGAAGGGGGGGACGACAGTGCGGGTGGTATGGAGAAATGTTAGACGGCGGAACCGCGAAGGCACACAACTGCGTACGGTAGCGAGACGACGGTTGCGTCTAGGCGTAGGTGTATGAAGGCATCTCCAGCCCACGAGAAAACCGCACGGACGCCAAAACCAGGCGACCTGTCCCAAGCAAGAGACATGCTCGAAAGGTTGGGAGGTCAGTGCGGGGGTGACCACACAGTTAGCAGGAGGGATTGGACCTACGTACCAGTCAGCACGTACACTCCAAGGAGAGAGCAAATAGGGCCGCCGGAAGCGTTGGCAGCCACTGTGACAAGTGTGAGACGCCGCGAGGGCGAGCGGGACGACGGGGGGTGTCGTCAGCTGCGGGCTGCGGGGCGGGAAGCGTGCCTCGTGGTCACAGTGGAGAGCATTGAGCGGTGAGTATGGCTGCAGCTTTCAGCACCGCGCCGGACCTTCCACAAAACAGCACAAGCGCCTCGTCATTTGGACAGGACAAGGCGCGTCCGTGAGCCCATCCACGTGGGAGAAGGGCTCCCTGGCGATCGGGCGTTGGGGCTCTGACCGGGCGGAAAGGCCTCGCGCGCGCGCTGTGAGGACTCAAAGTAGCACCCTTGCATCTCACACATTGCCGGCAAGACCTGGTCGAGGTCCTCATAACGGGTCGAGTCGATGCGCTACAGCCGGGTGGCACACGCGCTCGGGACGGCAAATCGACGCGCTCGCGCCTCCGACCCGCCGCTGACTGGGGCGTCATGATCTGGCCTGCTGTCACCACAGCGTAGCGATCGAGACTGCAACTGACCGCGACGGGCCCTGGCACTGCCCCCTGCTAAAAGGATGGCAGCGAGCCCCTGCCTCCATCCATGATTTTTGACAGATGAACAGACAGGTACACGTGATCAGATTCTGTCGCGTGACGGTTCGCCAGGGACCGCTCCGCACAGCAGAAGCTCCAGTTGAGGGACTGAAACACGTATCTCTTGAGACAGTGCGTGTTCGGTGCTGTGCCGGGGCGTCTGCTTTCTCCGCAAGACCAAGGGGCCCAGCCAGCCACACGCTTGGCAATTATAGCCGTAGACGTAGCTAGCCTCTCTGGCAGCTACGTGGTTGCAGCGGGATGCCCGCTAGGTACCCGCTGAATAAAAGCGGGCAACGCCTCAGAAGGCAACCCCCATCGGGCTGCGTGCAGCCCCACGACTGCTGACCGTGCCACTACAGACACTGGAGTAGAAGGAACCTGGAAGCCGGCAGCAAACGGGGTGACTGGCATGTTTGGAGCTGAGCAGGGCCTCTCCACGCAGCGCTTTGGAGGATGGCCGGCATGCGCTCAGCCGCCCTGCGGCTGATCCGGTGTTTCCGCCGTTGGGGGCCGTTTCGAGCACTCCCAAACAAATCACGTCGAGATCTTCGAACTGTAAGACCCTTCCGACGCTGCCTGTGATCAGTGTCGATGGTGAGGCACCTGTGTGGATTCTGAGGGCATCCTGCCTCGAAACAGCCTGTGGCGGTCACCTCCGCAGCTGTACGCGCGCCCCCCGTGACCAGGTTCCGCTGTGGCACGGCGCTTGGCCGCACCGTGCAGCCCCGCAGCCGTGTGCTCAGGCTCTCCCACACCCCCTTCGGCATCGCGCCTCGAAGTCCAACACCCGGTCACCCTTCGCGGCCCCCCCTTCCCCGAGCCCCCCCCTGTACCTGTGCACGCCCCAGCCCGACATGGAAGTGGCCAAGCGCCCGCGGTCGGCCTCGTCCCTGGGCTGGTTGGCCATCCGCAAGGGTACCAAGTCGCTTGTGGCCAGCCTGTCCAGTAGGACCGACATGAAGGAGGCGCTGCTCGTTTTGAGCGACGACGACGGCGCCGACTGCGTCGCTCGGGGTTTCCGCACGGCCGAGGAGGGTGAGTCGTGGGTTAGCTCGGTTTCTACCTGCGTCGTGGTCAACGCGGACGGTCCTGGGCACCCTTCCACATCCCCATTCTCCTCCCAGGAGGAGACGGACCCGTTTTCTCTGCCCGTCGCGCTGCTGCCGCCCGCCACCACGTCCTCAACGCGCCTGTCCGGTTCTACCAATTTCGGCAAGCTGGCATCCGCCATCCTGTGTAGCGGGCGGCACGCGTTCATTACGGGCGGCGCGGGGGTCGGCAAGACAACGCTGCTGCGTTTGCTGCGAGCCACCCACAAGGCCGACGGCGGGGATCCGGCGTCGTTTGCTGTTGTCGCGCCGTCTGGCGTGGCCGCCCTGTCGGCCGGCGGCGTGACGTGTCACTCCTTTCTTGGCCTCACGCCCAAGGACGTGAGGCACACGCACAACCCCGACGCCGAAGCCCAGCGACTCGTCGATGCGGGTGTTCTCAAGGGACCAGCAGCGGCACGCATCCTGGGGTTGAGCGTCATCTGTATTGACGAAGTTTCCATGGTGTCGGGCACGTTCTTCTCTCTCATGATGTCGATCATCTCCCTTGTGCGCCAGAAAGCCGGCGCGTGCATGCCGCAGGTGTTGACTATTGGGGACTTCTACCAGCTTCCCCCCGTGCGGCCGCGGCACTTCCCGTACACCACCGTCGTCGACTGGGCGTTCAAGAGCGACGCTTGGGCCAAGCTGTTCGACAACCAGTGCATTGAGCTCACCATCACGCACCGCCAGACGGACACATCGTTCGCTAACATGTTGCAGCAGCTGCGCTGTGGCGTCATCTCCAAGGAGCTGCGGGCCGTCCTGCAGCAGAAAGTTGCCGAGAGCAAGGCTCGCGGCGACAAGGCGAGCGAGGCGACATTGATCTGCGCCCGTAAGGAGGACGCGCACGAGCACAACAGCACGCGCTTGGCGGAGCTCGGCAGGCAGCACGGCGGCGTCCGCGAGTACCGCTCGCTCGACCGCTTCTACCTCCACAGCGACGCTGGCAAGCGTGCCGGCCTCCGTGCGATGGACTCGGACCTGCATGTGCCGGCGTGCCTCAGGCTGGCGCTCTACAGCCGGGTTTCCTACTGCGGCGGCGGCCAGACCATGGCCGACGTCGGCATCGTCAACGGCTCTTCTGGCATCGTCGTCAAGTTTGACGAGAAGTCGGGCATGCCAGTCGTCCGCTTTGCTCTCCCCGGCGGCGACACAGCCAACATCCTGCTCGAGCCGACGGCTTTTGACATCCCCTCAGTCGCGGGCGGCACGCTGGCGTCCCGTGAGCAGCTGCCCGTGCACCTGTCGTGGGCCATCACGGTGCACCGTTGTCAGAGTGTGTCGTTGGACGAGGTGACTTTGGACTTGGGCAGGGCGTTTTGTCACGGCATGGTGTATGTAGCCCTCTCTCGTGTGCGCTCCCTTAATGGCCTGCGTGTGCTGTCGTTTGACGCCGACCGCATCATTGTTGAAGACACCGTGCATACCTTTTATGCGGGTCTGAAAAGGCGGTGAGCTGTTCCTGTCCCATAGTCAATACACGGATGAGCTGCTGTCTAATACGCGACCTGATTGTACTCGATAGAGCTCAACAGGCAGGACCTCACTCACTATGCGTACACAGCAAGCAACAGATGGCGGTGGCGCCTCGATATCGTCAATGCGGGGGGACATGTCCGTTGTGTGCATCGGTGGGGCATCTGGCATCGCGCTGCAACGGAGGTATGCGGCGCAATCAGATGGCACGAACAAATCCCTGTAGGTTTTTCATTGCAGACACACTCAACCTTTGCCGACGCGTCACTGCAGTCAGCAGCGGGCGTTACCATCGGTGGTCCCCCGGTGAGCGCAGTCTCACGCACGTGGGGCTAAAAGCAGCACTGCGTGCCGTCACCGACTTGTCGCTGCTGTCCTACCGCTCGGCACTCGCGCTGACCTGCGTGTCACATGAGCGCAGCACCGTTTCGGTGTTCCGACAATGCCAGCTACAACGCGACCGCACGTCTCGTTGCTTTCCCACTGACATGATGTGCCACCGTTTGTATGAGTCCCAACTACAGTTCCATCCTCGGCGGCCACCGCGTTGAGCCTCTCCCAGACGTTACCTGCATAGATCTGCCAGCGCCTCGTTGTGGACTGAGACACACATGGAAAGCTGCTGTGAAGTGGCTGGTCGATTGCAACACTCCAGCGTGTCCTGCAGCTAACTCTCGTTACAGAGAGCAAGAGAAATCCGCGGGTTCCCAATGCTCAGGACACACCCTACCACAACCCTGCCTGAACATGTCGCCTGCAATGCGCTCTGAGCTCTACGACTGCCGACTAGTTGCCTCACCGGCACGAGCCTCGGGACCGCCGACGTGTACAACTGCATTCATGATACAATCCCATCCCGTAGTGGTGCACTGCGCTTACCAACAAAGTTACAGAAACTACGGCACCGCCAAACGTTCACCACCTCACGCCGTCTCTCTGTAGCTCATGTGTCACGCAGCCCAAAGGTTGTTCTGTTCACGGAGTACCCGATCTATCACCACCACCGAAAGCGCACTCTAGTTGCTCTTGGGGACACCTGATCCGATGAACACTGTGTCTCCGTCCATGTCATCCCGTGCAAACCGACGGGTTCGTTGGCGTAACGCAGCATACGGCATTGCGTATCAAACGTGCGTTGGTGCACGCAGCGGGTGGTGAGGTCGCTCATCCACCCACGTGCGCTCAAGAAAAACATGCAGGGCGTGCGGGGTGAAGGTCGGAGATGCTCCGACCACACACGACAGGGGGCCATTGGGGTCGGTATCTCAGCTGCCCGATGTAGCGAGGCAGACTGGGCGCCAGCACGGCGGGTGTGCAACGGGGCACCAGCATTGCGGGTTATGCGGATGCTTCCTTCTAGCTATCCGTTCTGGAGCTCATAGATTCATGACCAACCCCGGTGGCGCTTCGACTGTGCATCACGCCGCAGATTGGGTGAGATCGAATCTGCTCCAAGGAGATCTTATCAATGGCCACACACCTTCCAATGAGATAGCAAAGCGGCTCGCAGCATCGTCACTCAATCACGTGACTTAGGGTTGAACCGCCGCCGTTAACCGACTGAACCGCCTTCGTCGGAGGCGGCCACTAAAATATCTAGCAGATGGCATGGCCCTCTGGATCGCATCTTGAGAAAGTGCCAGCAGCCCACCCGTGGCCTCCTCTTGACACCCGCCACCAACGCCGGTCCGCCCAAAGCCGTCCGGCCTCGGCCCCCACCACGACGCTCGCCGCCCGCCGCGGGACCCGTCCCCCCCCCATAACGGTCACTACCACGCCCGACTACACGCCCACCATCCCGTCTGCTCACGCTGTTGCCACCTGCGGCGCGGGCCTGTCCCCACTGGGTCGGTCCGCTGCCGTCCGCCCCATGGCGGCTGCGTCCGCCGAGGAGGTGGCCAACCCCTCCCGGGCCCGCCCCCCCCCCGCTGGGGAATGGCCCTCCTCTTCTGGCGCCCACCGTCCCGCCGGCCCTTCTTGTTGCTGCCAGCGGCGCAGCGGCGCCCCCGTTGGGCCTGCTGGCCAGCGGCCGCCTCTCAGCGGCAGCCGTGGCAGCGCTGCGCCGGCACCCCACCCCCCCCCCCCCCCCCCCCCCCCCGTCGCCCGGCCCGTTGCCGTCAGATCGCCTGTTGTTTTGTGTTGTCTGCCTGCTACCCTCCTCTTTCGGCAGGCTGCCTGCCCCCGTCGGTGGCAGCGAGCGGCCACCCGCCACGTGCCGGCCGCCACGCTGCTGACAGGCTGCCGCACGGTCACGGCGCAAGTCTCCCTGCCGCGACCCACTCCGACGCTTGTCGAGGCGGCCACGCTGCCACTATTCGTGCGCCCACCGCTAGTGGTCGATAGCGACTGGCCGCCTTCCACCGTCCGCTGGCCGCCCCGTCTCCCCGCGCCTCTTACCCACGCCGCCTCTACTCGACCGCGTCCCGCACGGAGATGGGAGGTGACTCGCCAATTCTCCCCCCGCTGCGTGCGCGCGCGTCTCTGCTGCGTACAGAGGGCTTTCAATGTATGGAACTGGATTCACTTTCTCGCTTCGTGCCCACCTCGGTGTGCCTGCCATGATAAAGACCCGTCCTTTCTCGTCTAGCCTCCCCCAAGCCGGCATGACTCATACATCAACCCGAGTCGCAAATAAGACAGCATAGAAAGCGCACGCACACAAACCCCTCGCACACAAACCCCTCGCACACAAACCCCTCGCACGCATACACGGCCCCCAACCCTGCTGCTCACTGGGCGCTGTTGCTTGAGCACGAGCAGCTCGCGATGAGGCAACCCGAGCTGATGTGCTCCCAAAAGAACTGGCGGAAGTTCACGTGGTCGCTCTCCTTGGGGGCGGTGGGGTTCTGGAGACGGTGGATTGCACGGAGGTTGGCGGTGGCCACCTGGAAGCTCTTGAACTTGAGAAAGGTGGCAGGCTTCATGTATGCGAGCATCGGGCGGAAGCGGATGGCAATGGAGTGGGACGCCTCGGCTGCCGTAGATGCCTTGCCGAGCGTTTGCCGCAATGAAGCGTCGGCAAAGTTGGAGAGCGAGCAGGTGTGCCCGTAGCCGTGTGGCCGGTCCATAAAACAGCGTACGCCAAAGAAGCGGAAGAGCGGTCGCACGCGCCGCATCAAGTTCCGGTTCATCTTGCAGGCCATATCGTAGTAGATGGTCTTGGGCGGCACGGGAAAGCGCTCGAGCACCACCGAGATACCGTCCTCCACACTTTCCGCCTTAGTGAGGACGCGGAAGCCGTAGCTGATCACGTGGGGGCACAACACGTTGTACACCCCAGGCGTAAGCTTGCTGTCGGTCGGGAAGTTCTTGTTGCAGTTGTCGGCCAGGTCCTCCTTGGCGGCGCTGGCACTCGTACGCTTCTTCCGCTGCCCTTCTGCGTACGCGGTCCGCTTTGTTGCCGCCGTGCGGTCCCATATCCCAGGCCGACACCTTCTCAGCAGCGGGAAGACCTCCATTGACGCATCGGCGTCCTCGGTGACGAGCTGCTCCATGCCGATGCTGCGCGCATACTCGGCAAACGTCTCGGGTGACGTGTCGCGCCACATCTCGCAATACTCTTTGTTCGAGCCCTTGCCCAGCTTCGAGTACTTGTCAGCCGCCTCATCAAACGTCTTGTCCAGGTCCTTCTCAACTTGGAGGCAATACTCAAACAGCGTGGCGACCGCCAGGCGCAGCGAGCGAAAGGAGTCGAGCACCGGCGCGACACGGCTCAAAAAGTGCGACACAAAGGCCACGTCGTCAACGGCGCTCATCTTGATGCGCCACGCCTTGGGGTTGGCCTCCCGCAGCGCCTTGATCAGCTCCTTCACCTCGTCGTCGTTGCAACTGACGAGCAGGTTGACGACCGGCTCGCCGATGGTGGCACGCAAGAACCATCGGATGGACGTCCACGTTGGGACGTCGTCGCGCTCGAGGATGTCAAACTGTGGGGCAAACGCCCCAGTCCGCTCGTGCCATGGGTTGGCGGCGGCCTTGTCCTTCTTGCCGCGACGCGTTCCCCGCCCCAGCTCTCTTGTGGGGGGCACGGGCCTGGCGCCGCTGCGACCGTCGCCCTCCTCTTCGTCGCTTGAGGATGACTCCGTGTTCTCGCCATCATCGGCTGCGTCCTCGTCCTCCCCGTCGCTGTTCTCGTCGCCGCCGACGTCTCCCTCGTCTACGTCGTGCAGATGTTGCTCCGCCTCCTCCCCGTCCGCTGTGGCTGCTCCATCCACGGCAGCCAGCGTGTCAGGCGACGACAGGTGGCTGGCAAGTGCTTGACGCTGAGCGGGTGAGAGGATGAGACCGACCGGCACCGCTGCGTCTTGATCGTCGGTCGGGCGTCGGCGGAGAATGGCAGCTGAGCCGGCATCAAGCGGGAAGAAGAAGGCCATAGCCACCATGGCCGCCTCCTGCGCTGGCGTGAGGGACCCCAGCGCCATCTTGTACGACAAGGTCGTCCCGGCCGTCAGCTCCTTGATAGCCAATGCCGTCGAGTTGCGGGTGATGCGCTGGATCAAGTCGGACTGGGCGGTGGAAGTGAAGATGGTCATGCCGCTGAGGGGGATGGGCAGCACCGGCAGGTTCAGGGCGTGGCGGAGCACCTCCCACTTCTTTGGAATCTTGAAGCCCAGCGCCTGCCCGTCCATGATAATGACGATGGGATTCTCTTTGCAGTGCGGGCACATGAAGATCTTGGCGGGAATGTCGAGCACCTCCAGATAGTGACGCCCGAGGGCGATGATGGTCTGTCGCCGATAAAAGAGGGATGGAAGCGTGCGCGCCCAGTGACGAGTGGCGCAGCTAAAGGAAGACCTCGAGTTGACGACAAAGCTCAACAGGTCGTCGCACACCTCCCGGGTGAACACCGCCAGCCGCTTGTCCGCGTCGATCTCGGGCAGCACAAACAGGCTGCAGCGCGCGCCGTCAAAGACAACCATCTTTTTGCACGGCGCACACTCCCAGTTGCCGACCGTGATGGCAATTGGCCCCGCCGTGCGCGACGCCGTCGTCAAGATGGCAGCGTCAGGGAGGATCTCGTTCTCGTCCGTCGGCGCGAGGGCGTAGCAGTTGGGGCACACCGGCTCTCGCAACACCTTTGACAAGTCGAAGGCCTCGTTGCGCCCGACCGCTTCGTTGTACAGGTTGACATGAACACCGCCCAACGCGTGTGCCCTGTCGACGAGCTCCGCCGTGTTGGTCCACTTGGCAGCCTGGGCGGCCTCGAACTTGCACGGCTCCATGTTTCGCTGTGCCGGCTTGGTCAGTGACCAGCCCTCCTTCCCGTTTGAGGCCGTCGGCGGGATGGAGCCGTCCAGCGCCCCGTGCGCCGCGCCATCGGGCACGATGTGCGCCCCTCCGACGGCAAGTGGCTCGCCTTCGCCGTCTTGGTCGGCACCCGGGTCCCCCGTCAAGTCGTTGTCGCCGTCAAGCTCGAACTGCGCCAGGAAGTGGTCGTCGCCGTCGCTTTCATAGCCGTCGCTCACCCCGTCAACGTCGAGCAGGGCCGCGTCGAGCGCTTCTTGTGCACCTGGTGCAGGCGGATCATCGGCGTCGCGTAAGTCTGCTCGCTCCAACTCAACGCGGGCGGCCTGGACGTGGCCGCACTTGTGTGGCATGACACGGAACCCGGGGGCCAGGCACAGGTCTGCAGAGCCGTCCACGACTGTGACCACGGTAAAGATGACGCCGTCCCAAACGACGACCGCGTCGCTGCTTGGCCCGCGCCGTATCCGCGTACAAAACTTGGGGCAGCTCTTCCGTGTCCGAGCCGGCGACGGGGCCAGTTGGATGGCACTTGAAAGAGCCCGAGCGTGTGCGCACGTGCACGACCGGCGGCCGGCGCCAAATACGGCGGCGTCCTCGGAGCTCTCAAAGCACGTGCAGAGGATGGCGCCCGTCTCCCCCACCCACGTGACCGCCGAGTCCTTGGCGGAGGTGTACCCGACGCAGAAGATGGCCTGTGCCGAGTACCGCTCAATCAACTCCACGGGGCGGGCGCGCGTCGCCGTCGACGGCATCGTGAAGGCCGTACCCGCGAGCGCCTGCAGGCAGGTCAGCATGTACTGTGCCAAGCGCCTCTGGTTGCCATCCGTCCCGTCTTCTGCTCGTGGGAGATCCCTTGGTCTCCGTCCACCCGGCCGGCCCCCACCTCCTCTCCCAAGTAGGTGACGAGCGCGAGGGTCGCGCTGCTCGCCGGTTGAAGCGTCTTTGTCCGCAGCCGCCACTTGCGCGGCCAGGTTCTCAAAGGGCGCCTCCACCTCCCCCCCGGCCCCAGGCGCAGCCGCCCCTCCGCACGGCTCACAGTCATCACCGCAGGTCACCGCGGGCCCATTGTAGGGCACGTGGGGGAGAGCCTCAGCGGCAGCGAGCACGGCGCGGCGGATGCCACTGGAAAGAAGCACCCGCACGCCTACCATGGCGTGCGCCGCGTTGGGAATCGCGCCGCAACGACCGACTCGGAAGGGACAGCAACGGGGTGGCGGCACACTCGTCGCCCGCAGAGACAACCTCCGCACAAAACCTCCACCCCCGCGGCCCCCCCTAGCGCTGTGGGCATCGCCGCCGCTCCCCGACGAGGCAGACGACGGGCTGGTGCCAGTCAACGAAGCACACCCACGCCGCCGACCCCATCACACGTCTCACGGGCCGTCGACAGTGGGGTCGTCCGTGGATGTGGCTGCAATAGCTGGGAGCAGCGATGGCGTGGACCCTTGATGCCCTGACCTGGAGGACCCCTGTGCAGTGTCTCAGTCACGCCGCCAGGAGGCTTTCTCTGTGGACCAAGGCTTGTTACGTTGCTTGAGTTTCCACTTGCTGGAGCTGACACTGGCGCATCGAGCCGGGCTCTCATTTCTCAGGTGGTCCTGTCAGCGTGCGTCGATGATTGCAGGCGCACACTGGGTCGGTCCAAGTCTGTAAAATGGACAGCTGACATGAGTTCTTGCATTGAGCTCCACGGCAGCCCCTTTCGGGCGAGCACCACGAACCAGACACCAAAACCGACCAGGCTCTCATACGTCTCGATCTCCAGTGAACGGAAGTATGGCGAGGCTCCGACCATTGCTCATGTCGCTCACGACTCAGTCGCTGTAAACGCTGGCATGCTGCCTCCCCAGGTTTTCTGTCAATGGGACGTCCAATGGCAGCACGACAACGCGACGAGTTGGCCCAGAAGCACCCTTCGGTCCCCGTCCCCCGTCGCCGCTGGACAGTGCGGTCATGCCAACTGACGCGGTCGTCCAACCCTCGAAGGTGGGACGGTACAATACCCTGGTTCAGAGCTTCTTCCATCCACGCAGGAGCACACTGGGAGAAGCGCGAGCACGCTGCACAGCGGCACAAGCGGCATCGTCCACGCATCCGCATTCAGACAGAATGCCTACAGCCGCGCCCCGTCCGGGGCGGTCAGCACATAAAGAACGACGAGGGGCAAGAAGCCACAGACAGAGGAGCGTGCGCGTGCTGGAAAAGTGCGGCGCGTCCAAGAGCCTACTACCGTTGAGGGGCGGCCGCTATGGGTGGCCCGGTGGAGGCGCGCCTGTGCCAAGAAAAGCATTCAAGAACCACAGACGGGACAGTGGGTGGACAGAGGGGAGGGCACTGACCCAAAAGGGGAGGGGGCAGGCCCCCGGGGGCGCGGCCGGCGCCGCGGCGGACGCAACCGCCTGGAGGTGGCCGGCGGCCGGCGGGGCGGTGAGGACGCCCCCGCACCGTGGGCAGCAAAAGGACGGCCAGACGGGACGGTGAGCACCCGGCAGCAGGGGGCAGCGCCCCGAAAGGGGAGGGGGCAGGCCCCCGGGGGCGCGGCCGGCGCCGCGGCGGACGCAACCGCCTGGGGGTGGCCGGCGGCCGGCGGGGCGGTGGGGACGCCCCCGCACCGTGGACATCAAGAGGACGGCCCGTCGGGACGGTGAGCACCCGGCAGCAGGGGGAAGCGCCCCAAAAGCGGCGGGGGCGGGCCTCCGGGACAGCGGCCGGCACCGCGGCGGGTGCAGCCGCCTGGGGGAGACCGGTGGTCGCCCGGCCTAGCGGGGGCGCCCGTACCCCGCGGGAAGCAACAAGGCCGCAAGATGGGACGGTGGGCGGCCAGCTGCGTGGTGCAGTGCCTCAAATGAGGGGTGGCGGGCCCCCGGGGGCGCGGCCGGCGCCGCGGCGAGAGCAGCAGCCGGGGGGCGGCTGCCGGCCGCTGGCCCGGCGGGGCTGCCGCCGCGCCGCGTGTGGGCAGGGGGCGCGCTGACAATGATGCCGGTGGTCCACTGGGGATGCCAGTGGCCCGGGGTGGGAGGGTGCCCGGCCCCCGGGGGCCGGGCGCGCCCGCCGGGCGGGGGGGG
>ENA-ORXT01004128-ORXT01004128.1-marine-metagenome-genome-assembly--contig:-NODE-4128-length-15283-cov-111.416941_pt1 | contig 15283 bp, 10 predicted proteins | sample MGYA00237868_ERZ511482 | MGnify/ENA metagenome assembly ERZ511482 | reverse complement strand
AAAGGTTACAAAGGGAACTACAGTTTCATCGTGAAAAGCAAGGGGCAAGAAAATATCAAAATACGTCCTGAAGAAACTTATACCTTTCCTGTTTTGTATGGAGCACTACTAAATCAAGAACAATTTGAAAACTTTAACTATATAAAAGCTAAGGATTCACGGATGGAGTTCTTGAACGACTGCCGCAACAATCTGATCCTTAATTCACCAAATGACACCTTGAATTTGCTTTTTTATTTTTCTAAAATAAGGGCTTCAGAAAGTATTTTTAATTCATCTATGGGTCTTGTACATTCTCCTGGAGGAGGAAACTACTATGTCGGAATTTGGGCAAATGATCAAATAGAATATGCGGGCCCGTTTTTCCCGTATTTAGGATACGAGAATGGGAAAGTTGCTTCATACAATGCCTACAAAAAGTTCTTAGAAAATATACCACAAGATGAAAGTCATATTCCATACGCTTTTGAGGTGGACGGCAATTTTCCCATGACACATCAGGACCGTGGCGATGCCGCGATGATTGCTTATGGAACATCATTATTCTTACTTAACAGTGGTGATCAAGAACAAGCAAAGGAACTTTGGCCTTTAATTGAATGGAGCCTATCGTATTGTAATAATAACAGAAACGACCATGGTGCAGTCAAATCTGATTCAGATGAAATGGAAGGAAGAATTGAAACTGGAGATGCCAACTTATCTACTTCCACCTTATATTATGGCGGGTTAAAATTTGCAGCGAAGATAGCCAAGGCTTTGAACAAACCAGAACAAGCAATTATTTACGAAAATCGCATGCTCGAAATGGCGGAAGTAATTGAAGCATATTTTGGCGCTACCTTAGAAGGTTTAAATACATATAAATATTTTAAAGAAAATAGATATCTCAGACATTGGATATGCCTACCCCTAACAATGGGTATTGATAAACGGAAGGAAGGTACACTGAAAGCACTCTTTGAAACGCTTTGGACAGACAATGGAGTATTAGTACAATACGACCCAACTGATGATGATAAAGAATATGTGTTTTGGGATCGAGCAACATTATACGCTTTGCGAGGCGCTTTGAAAGTAGGTGAAACTAAAGTGCCCATTGAAAAGTTAAGTCGCTATTCTGTCAATAGGCTATTAGGTGACCATGTACCTTATCCGGTAGAAGCATATCCAGAAAACAATATGAAGCACCTTTCGGCAGAAAGCGCTTTGTATTGTCGCATCTTTCTGGAAGGCCTTCTAGGTATTGAAGCCGTCAGTTTTTCGGAACTCAAAATAACTCCTAAACTTCCAGACGACTGGGATTATTTGGAATTGAAATCAGTTTATCTATTTTCTAAGCCGTATGACATTTACATAAAAAGGGAAAATAAAAAACTAAGACTGACTATTAAAACAGATTCGGAGATAATTTACGATAAGCTAATAAAGGTCAATGAAGAAATCTATTTAGATTTCAAGAACTGATGATAACATTAAAGGCTGAAGATGGCAGCGAAGCTGCATCTTCGGTCTTGTTGGACATAGCGATGCCCAAAGAAGACATGTGAATTTCTATATTATGCAGTTTCGATTTATGGATTAGATGATGTATAAGTTGAAGTCTTCATTTTTTATCTAAATGTAAAAACTAAATCCATTATTAGATTTACTGTTGAGTTGAGAACTTAAAAATGGGTACTGATTTAAGTAGAATAGGCCCAATTTTTATCTTTTATACATGGCCATGCCAGAGGTCATATGAAGCGTAAGATCCTATTTATTTTTTTTATTCATTTTTTGATTTTTGATTTTCTTAATATATACTTGGGAGGCGGTCTATTTCGTGTTATGGCAATTTTCATTTGCATAATTCCTTTCTTGCAGCAAGGACATTGGTGAATGTTGACATTGCCAAATAATTTTCAATCGCTTTTTCTTTCCTCTGCGCTTTGGTGAGTAGGTGATCATGCTTTACATGTAGAGCTTTACGAGCGATAGGGATACTTGTTGCTTTACTCGCATTAGATAAAAATGCAAAGGTTCTTATTTTTCGATATCGACTTGGCAGAATATGTATACAAAAACGTTTAATAAATTCAGTGGTATCAATTTTCATTTCCTTTTTTATAGCCCCTTGCTTGTAGTCTTTATATTCTGCAGTGACCTTACCATTATCAATGTTTTTAATTCGCCTTTTAGTGATGGCGACACGATGAGAGTATCTCCCAAAATAGTCTTTGACATGCTTGGTTTGACTGAAAGTTTTTTTAGCGAAGATCATCCAATCTTTTCTATTCAACATATTTTTCCACTTCTTAAATCCGCCATGTTTTTCTAAGTATCCTATGGGTATAGTCAGGAGTTTGGCTTGGAACATGGATTTAAGATGATCCATAAAGTATCCTTTGTAAAGCGCTTTCATGGCGTCTGCCGGATAAAGGCAATTGTCTTTTCCTTTTTTAGGAAATTGCCATTTCCCCTCATTTGTGATACCGCCGTTAGGGACAATGCAATGCACGTGGGGGTGGTACATGAGCTTCTGCGACCATGTATAATAAGACTGACTGATCTGCGCGATAGCGCAGTAGATGTCCAGAAGTGACATCTAAAGGAAGTAACCGCTTAGCGGACGGGATGCCGTTGCACCTGTCTTCGCACCGATCCACTGTGGGTCGTGTGACAATGTTTTAATGGTATGCCATGCTGAGTGAAACAGGAGATCATACTTCAGACGAGGATTAACATACAGAGTGTATTCAGTTCTTCTGGAATAGTAAATACCACATGATAGTATACTACAGGAAGCAGCATGTCTTTTTGTTGTATGATCCACATTTCCTTATTGATGCCTTGGCACTTCGGGCAATGTCTATTCCTGCAGAAATTATAACTGATTCTTAAGTGACCACAGCTATTGCATTGATCTATGTGTCCGCCAAGTTCAGCAGTTCTACAGATGCTGAGTGCCTTAAGCACCTTGAGGTGATCAGCAGGCATCTTAGTATGATCCATCTGTGGCAGGCATGATTTTATATCGGCCACTTCGTAAGTTGGAAGATCCAACTTACCTTTTTTTAAGAATATCTAAATTAGATACCCTGATCGAATCGGGAAGTTTGGCGTGTTTAAGATACTCAAGGGTGGTGGTCAAATGCCTATGTCCTAAAAGTAATTGGAGGCTATAAAGAGAACCGCCATTGTTAAGAAAATGGACAGCGTAATTATGTCTGATAGTATGGCTGGATGCTTTTTTCTTGATCTTAGATCTGCGAATAATTTCTTTGACAATATGCTGAATTCCAGAAAGAGAAAGGCCAGCTTGCTTGTCTACATAACTGCTAATGAGATGGTCTCCATGTAATCCAATTGCAAGCGCATATTTATTCAGAGTATCACGTAAGCTATGACCATAGTAAACCACACGGCTGACATTCCCTTTAGACTTACGAATAGAAATGGAAAAGATCTTCTTATCAAAATCGCCGACTCTGAGTTTGACTACCTCACTGATGCGAAGACCGCAGTCATACATTAGCTGAATAATAAGGAGTTGGCACATATCCTTGCAGGCCTCAAAGAGGATACACATTTCTTGATAAGTGAAGATTTCGGGATCAAAGGTGGGGGACTCTGGGGTTAGGAATATTGACAACGAGGTCAAGTCGCTTAACAATGTGTCGAAAGTAATACTTGAGACTGGCGACTCTAATATTTAGAGTGGAACACGCAGCATTGAGGACATCTTTTTGGTAAACGAGATACTTTTTAATTTCATCTACAGATCATTGTTCAGGCACTTTTTTAGTAATGTTTGATAAGGATCTTAACACTGCTAATATAGTTTTGACGAGTCGCAAAGGCCATAGAGGCGAGGTTCATATGGTTGTCCATACGAGAAAGGCAGGTGTCGAAGCTCTCAATACCTGTGGGAATAAAACTTTTTTTTCATAATTTGAATTTTTAAACGAAATATTGCTCCTAAGGTCGTGGTTTTTTTGCTGCGACGCAGGAGCTTTGTTCAATAAGCGATGATGAGATCAGACTTCCTTCGGTCGTTCGCTCCATAGCGCAGAACCGTTCTCACCCATTAGAAAGAAAAACAGCAAAATGAACCCAATACGGGAACATTTATTATATTTGTTTTGTTAATGAGAGTAATTGCTGCAAATACGATAAAAGGATATTGGGAAAAGCATCCTCAAGCTGAACAACCACTAAAAGCTTGGTTGCGAGAAATTGAGCATTCAAATTGGGAATCACCTCAATCCTTAAAATTGAAATATAGAAATGCTTCGATTTTAACTGGAAAAAGAGTTGTCTTCAATATTAATGGCAACAAATACAGATTGATAGTGGATATAGAATATCGATTAAAGATTGTTTTTGTTGTTTGGTTTGGTGCTCATTCCGAATATGAATTAATTGATTCAAAAATTGTGACATATGTTAAAGCCAATAAAAACAAGTAAAGAACATGATAAATACCTTGCTCGAGCCTATAAGCTGATGCAAACAGAGTTAAAACCCAATTCAAAAGAATCGGATGAATTGGAAGTTCTAAGCATACTTATTGAGGCTTATGAAAAAACAAATTTCCCAATTGAACCGCCAAACCCAATTGAAGCTATACTATTTAGACTTGATCAATTAGGAATGTCAAAAAGCGAATTGAGTAAATTGTTAGGATCTAGAAGTAGGGCAAGTGAAATATTGAAGGGGAAAAGAAAATTAAGTATTGGAATGATTAGAAAGCTAAACGAGCAATTAGGAATTTCTGCCCAAACACTCATTCAAGAATACGAAATGGTTAAAGGGTGAGAACACTCAGCAACAAATGTCATTGCTGCGTAGCAGTCCATGACATTTTTGATTTTGTTGCACGTTACACCGATGCTTGAGCAAGGCTACGTGTATTTCGAATCAAAGCATAACTGCTCGCTATCGTATAACGATGGTGCTTTTAAAAGAACGATGTTACTATGCTGAGGTATACCGAAGAGAAATTGGTTTGGGCCTTTTCAAACCAGCAAATCTATTTCTTTCGGGTATGATACTCTATCTATTTTCCAAAGTAAGTAGGATCAGTTTATATCGATTCGATTCATGCTTCTTTGATTCCAGTAGAAGTCTATGATATCTTTTTGATAATGGGACAAAAGCTATATATTAGAAGAGAAAAGAGCAAAATCCAAGATATGTAGGTCAATTTCATAATACAAACGGCTATAACCGTTTGTATAAGTATTAAGATATTGATAATGAGTTGTTTAGGGAGAAGAAAGGGCTTGTAAGAAGAAATAGAAAAATGTAAAGATTTGAATAAAACTAGGGGGATATACACAAGTTATCAGCAAGCAAAAAAATAAAAATTGAAGCATTTATTTAAAGGAATAAAACATTTAACAAACAAGTCTATTGAAGACGAGTTTAAAAGATTAATTACTTCTTCACTGTTTGAGGAAATTGACCTTTTTGTAGATCTATCGCAATTGACTTTTGCACAACTATCTGCAATAAATTATCTATGTCTGAAAATTGATGAAATATTTAAAACAAATCGAATAAAAACTTTTTATATATCATATCCTTTGAAGAGATACTCCGCGAGGGAAATGCTAAGTACCGATAAAAAATTCACCAATGAGCTAAAGGCAAATTTGCTCAGAAATAGAATAAAGGTAAACGGATTTCTAAAAAATGTTCACTTGGCATCAGCCATAAAGGTGTCAGCATTAGATAGTTCAATCGAAGCATGTTTTACAGAAATCTATGATTTCGAATCAGAATTTAACCATGAAAATTTTGAAAATGCCTTTGAAGAAGTGACAAGTATCGATGCGAATACACAATCTGGCTATAAATATTTATATCCTTTGGAATGGATTACTGTTGATGATATTTTTAAAAACTATGAAGAAATCGAAAGTAGGTTTAACAAAATACTTGAAAACTCTGACAGAGGTTTAGAAACATTTGATGTACAAGCCATTAAAAATGTAATATTCTCAGAACTAAGTAAAAACGTAAAAGAACATGCTCTAGACAAAAGTGAAAATAAAAAGTTCTTATTATCAATTGGCTTAGTTTCAACTAGCTCATTCAAAAAAGTGAAGCTAAAAGATAATATTGAAAAAAGTTTTATTGAATGGTGTTTGCAAGAAAAAATACCGTCACTGATAGAAATATACTTTGGTGATACAGGAGGAGGATTTTATACAGACACATTTAAAGCGGCCTGTGAAAAAGACAATATAAAAGCTAAGGAAGAGCAATTAAAATGGTCATTTAGCAAATGGACCTCAAAAAAGTTTAGTGAAAAAAGAAGAGGAACGAAAGGGCTATATAGAATAAATAGAATAGTCAATAAATATAATGGAATATTTCATATAATAACAAATGACCAAAATGGAGGTTATAGGAAAGGAGGGGTAAGAAATCCTCAGTGGATTAATAGAAATATTTCTGCTTCACTAGGTGGATCCTTTATCCAAATTAAACTTTGTCCATATTCTGAAATAAAAAAATTCAAGCTGAAGCTTGTAAACAATCACAAAGAAGAGTCTTGGATAACTTTTTCTATTAGTTCTGATACACCCAAGGAAGTACTATTGCAAAAAATAGAAATAGAATTAAGATCTGACAGAAAAATTCTTTGCATAATTGATTTGGATAAAAATAAAAGCTTAAGTGATTCTGAGAGATTATCTCTTCTAAAATCGCTTTTGGATGGAATCAGTTTTAACTCACATCCTAGTGGAGTGGTTGTCTATGTAAATTCCCTGATTGATAAATCTTCGATCGATACAACAATAGATTCATTAAATGAATACATTAAATCAATAAAGCATTTAGAGATTTCAGAAGACAAAGACAATGAAATTATTTTTGATCCGATCATTGTGTTGTTTGGTGATAGTACTTTTTGGTATGGCGGAAATCAAAATGTAGTAAATATACTTAATGAAGTTTACTCAAATAACTTTAAAAAGAAAATAGAAGAACTTGAGTCTTTTCAGAATATACCAAGATTACAACGCATAAAAATTAGGCAAAGCTTAGAAAATGATAATCGTTTAGTTCATGTAAACAGTAATGGACAAATTGAATTAGTTTTCACTGATATAGAAGCCTTGTTTAGTAAGATGTTGCAGCAAAAAATTCTAGACTCATTAAAAGAAACTAAAAGAGTATGCACACCAAAATTATATATATCTGACTATTGGCTAAATGTGAAACATCTTATTAAAGATAATGAACTGGGATTCGCACTTGTCCTTTATTTAAAATCCTTAAAATATATTAATCCTAATTCTATTGAACAGTTATACATACTCATAGATCATAAACAGCATATTGAACTAGCACAGCACTTATTAAGCCTTTTTAATCTTAAAGATAAATACCTTATAAATATTCAAAATGAAATTCAAGCCAACTCCTTAAAAAGATTCAAATTAATCCCAGAAAAGTCAAACGTAATTATCCTTACATCCATAGTATCAAGTTCTGAGACTATTAGAAGACTTGTAAAATATATTAGAAGAGATAACGCCAACCCAATGCTCGTTCTATGTCTTTGTAATTTTAGAAAGCACAATATAGAAGAGCTTCAAACTTGGGGAAGTAAAACAAAAATAGAATCACTATTCAACAAATATCAAAGTGGTCAAAATAAAGAAATAAAAGACTTAAGTTATTTCAACAATAAATTTGATGAAATTAATTCTTTTACTGGTGAAATTATCAACCCAAATTTCACAAAGACAGAAAGAAATACAACAACATTAATTGACATTGAATTGCTGAAACATCTAGAAAATTCGAAGGCAATAAATTATAATCATGTCGGAATCAAAAACGATCGACACTTTACTTTTTATATCGATAAGTTTAAACTTCTAAATTCCGAGAACTTAATTACAAGAAAAATAAATAAAACTATTGATAATTGGTTGAAGCAAAATGAAATAAAAGAATATACGATTTATATTAAAGATGATTTGCTTTTAAACAGAGATGGCAATTTTAAAGAATATCTTGAAGAAAAACATAACAATATTGTCATTTATAATGAAGTCCCACTAATTGAGGTCACAGAAAGTATTGTAGCCCTTACAGATAAAAGCCTGCTTAATGCTTTTATAATTGATTTCGGACTAATTAGTGGCGGCACTGTAAATCAAATGCTCAGAAGTTTTAACGGCCTTGACAACGTTTTTATATGTATCCTATTCAATCAATCGAACAATAATATGTTCGACCATTATAAAAGACTTCATTCACTTAATAACCCTGAAAATATTAAGAAAACACCAACTAATTTGAATATCAATTTTTTGTTTAATTTACCTCTTAAATATTTCAGTAGAGAAAACTGTCCTATCTGCAATCATATTGATGCACTTGAATACTACAAGATGAGTGACGAAAAGCAGGATTTCATGTTTAAATTTTCAGAAGACAGACAAAGAAGATTGCAGATAAGAAATAAGACAGAGATTTCAAGAGAGGAGTATCCTTTTGACTATTATTATGAATATCCTAATAAAAGAAAACAAGAATTGTCTTCTACAATTATTGCAGAAATGTTTAATCTTAAGTTACTTCTAGAAGATGCTTTACACAATACGAATTCCAGAATTGATCTTTTCAAATACATATTTAATATATATTCAAATTTAAGCAATCAACTTCCTAAAGAAGATTCTCACCTTTATGCACTTATCTTCTTACTTTCAAATGAAGTTCATTGGTTGCAAAAAGAACCCTTAAACTTCAGGGATTACAGGAGTATGCTAACCACTATAGCCAAAAAGATCTCAACAGTCTCTTTGGAAGATTTAATAGATTCCTTTGGTCAGTCTGCTTATAATGTTAATCTTTTAGATATTGCTACTAGATATAAGTATTCAGCTATTTCGCTTTTAAGATCATCAAATAAATTAGAGTTTTGCAAAAGTATCGGAGAAATTGTTAAATCGACAAGTAATGAAAATCGCTTTAGCAATAATTTGTTGCAAAACTGTTTTTATCATACCTATTCTATTTTAACAAACAAATACAATAAAAGCGAAAAATACTTTTCTGAGTTAAGAAGTTCATATAAAACAGTTTCTGACATAACTGAAATACCAGTATTAAATGATGATGGTAGCAATGGGCCTAAATCAACAATTGAAAGGCTTTCAAATCTCATTACTTCTAAACTAACAGAGATTGATATTGAAAACTTGGATGACTTAGATATTTTAAAGCAACTTAAAATCATTTACAATAAAGAATATCTCCCATTCAGTCATCCTGAGTTAGAAAAGGCACTTGGAGAAAAAAGTCTAATTCATTTAAGTCATAATATAGCATTAAAGGACATTGCTGAAAAGAAAGAACAATCCAGATATTATCAAGCCCTTCAGTTTCCACTCCGAGATTTATTTCAACAATGGTTAAAAATTAATTATCACATTCATAGGAATATCTTACCCTATTATAAGCGTTTATCCAATAAGTTTAAAAATTCAAGAGCTATCAAAAATGATTATCCAATATTTCCGTATTTAGAAGCAATTTTGAAATACAACAATAATAACCCTGTTATTATTTTTGGAAGTTTAGTTGCAAAACTTAGTTCAAATCCACTTTCATATTTAGAAATCAAGGAAGATTATGATAATTATCATAAATTGTTTTATGATGTATTAATCAAAAAAGATTCAATTTTCAATAATTTCATCAATCAACTACCACTAAATATTTCTGGAATTATTGACCAAACTTTCTTTCTAAACATTTTCGAAAGTCACAATATTAATGGTGAGGACGAAGGCAGTGTTTTTTACCCAGTGAGTAGATTCAAAACAGATTTAAAATCTATGATTTCTAGTATCGAAAGCAGATGCCTAACTGATGAAAAAGAACATTTCAGAAGATTTGGAAAATTTAAATCAATCTCTTGTAAGATAGACTTTTCTATTCAAAAAGAGGCTGAGTATAAGTATTTCGTAATATCATATAACCACACAGAAAGCTCTCCACACATCCATCCAAACAATGAAATTGGAGGACTCAATTCTATTAAGCAGGAAGTTAGAAAGTTTGGCGGAGATGTCTTATTTGAACCTGAAAATGACAAAGAGGGCTTTTTTAATATCACATTTAAATTTTTGAGATATGACTAAATTTGCAATTGCACACTGGGATGATAGCAAAACAATTATTTACAGACTGCAAGCTGTCTGTAATGACCTTGATGAAAAATATGGTGAAATTCATTACTCAGAAGTAGATTATAAATCTATTCTATCTGATGCAGATAAGATTTTGGGTGATTATAATTTACTGATTCTAGATTTACTTGATGAAAGTGACAGTAAAAAGATGCCAGGATTTGATATTCTAGAAATTCTGAAAAATAAAAAAATAAAAATACCAACTATAGTATATACTACTGCTAAGAGAGAGGAAGGAAGTGATATAGATCTAAATAAATATGAAGATAAATATGCTGGTGTAGTTTTCATCAAGAAATCTGAAGATGCAGATACTAGTCGAATCAAAAAAGAGATTGAAAAAATAATTAAAGAATGTTTGCAAGATCAATTTGAAATTGATTCTGAATATCTAAATGAATTTAGTCAGCAATTGCGATTTTTTGGTAGAGATAAATTAAATCAGATATTGTTTGAAGTAAAAAGACATTTTCATATACCACGAGATGAAAAACTTAAACTTTCAAAATTAAAATCCGGATTTAGCGGTGCCATATTATTTAAATTCACTTTAGAAAACACCGGCTACGTATTAAAAATCTCAAATGAAGTAGAACTTTTAGAAAGCGAATATGAAAGAGCTAAATCATTCTATCACATGTTTCCCACCAAGTTATTCAATTGGTTAGATGGACAAAAATTCTATACTCCGTCTAGGCAAACTGTGGCAATCGTTATAAAATTAGTACCGGATTCAACGACATTATTTGATTTTATTATTCATGCTGATAGCAAAGAAAGAGTCGAAAATGTTCTTGACTCCTTCTTCTTCAAGACTGGAATGAAAAAACATTATAAATCACAAAGACAAGAATCTGAAAGTTGGACTACCATATTCGATAAGTTCAGAACCGGCAGATTTTTAACTATCGTTGAAGTTAATAAAGAGCTAAAATCCTTAGTAAAAGATTTTGATATTGAAATTGTTGAGAATCTAATTATTAATGCTGATTATGGAAAATTAAATTCCAAAACTCTTTCGAAGAAAGGAGGAGTAACTCTAAATCATCTTGATTTACATTCAAAAAACATCTTGATTGAAGATAACGAGACTCCAATTTTAATAGATACAGGTGGATTAGGATATGGTTATTGGTGCTTAGACATTTCAAGATTGATTATTGATCTATTCATAAATGGATTTGGATATAGTAAAGAAGTAGGCTATACTAAAAACTTCTTTGCGGTTCACTTAATTGATGACTACCTTTCATTAGGCAAGAAAATAATTTGTTTAAAAAGGATTGAATATGATACGGAGAATGACAGATTAATTGATTCAATAAATTGGTTAACATCAAACGTAAAATCAATTCATGAAGATGATTTTACCTTATGGGAATTTCAATTGGGATTAATGAAAGAACTTTTACAAGTTTCTTATAGAACTGGATCGGTACCTCATAGCAAAAGAGCTTTAGCTTTAGATCTTGCAAGTTTCTGTATGATAGAAGCAGAAAAGAATGCCAGCTGATAACACCATATATCACACCATATTTTCTGGCCAATTCACAACGGCTCAACGCAGAAAAATACGGAGGATATAATTATTCGTTACATTCCATCTAAAACAAAAAATATGAAATCATTAACTTTAATATTGGTACTTCTCACCAGCTTGAGTATATCTGCACAAATTAGTGTTCAATGGTCAATGTCCATTGGTGGTTCTGCCATTGAAACATCTGCAAATATTTTAACAACAGATCAAAACAAGATTTTGATTCTCGGTAGCTCAGGGTCTTCAGATTTCAACTTATCAAACAACATAGGCTCAACTGATATAGTCTTGATTCAGGCAGATGAATTTGGAGAAATTGAATGGATAAAGAATTATGGAGGATCTGATAGTGACAGAGCAGATGATTTTATTGAATCTAATGATGGTGGCTATCTGATTGTAGGAGGAACAAGATCAATAGATAATCAAGTTTCAACTAACATAGGATCCTCTGATGTATGGATATTTAAGATCAACAACCAAGGAGAAATGGAATGGGATTTAACAGTTGGAGATACATTATGGGATGACTCAAGAAAAGTAATTCAGGGTAGTGATGGAGATTTTCTCATCTTCTCAAGAAGTCAAAAAGAAGAAACAGCGGATGACTTTCTGTTAACGAAAGTAGACCAACAAGGAAACTTAATTTGGAATCATGAATATGGAGGCTCTAAAGAGGAATGGCCAATAACAATACTTGAATCTAATGATGGGTATTTTCTAATTGGTTCTTCAGAATCAAGTGATTTAATGGTTACATCCAACAATGGGGAATTTGATTATTTGATAATTAAAATTGATAAGGACGGAAATAAACTCTGGGATAAAAATTATGGAGGAATAGGTTCTGAAGTGGCTACGTCATCAATATTCACCGAAGATGGAAATATAATAGTAATAGGCAGAGCATACAACATAGACCCAAGCGATAACAATGGTGATTATTGGATAGTTAAAATTGATAGCAATGGAGACGTAATTTGGGAAAAAAACTATGGAGGTTCTCAAATTGACAATCCTACACAAGTAAGAGAGTTAAGCAATAATGATTTACTTATTACAGGATTCAGTTCTTCAAGTGATGGTGATTTGAAGTCAAATAATGGGAATAATGATTTTTGGTTATTACAACTTTCCGCAGATGGAATTATCAAGAATTCTCTATCTTTTGGAGGAACAAACTCAGATAGACTTACTCAAATAGTTACAACGGAAGACAAAATTCTCTTAGCAGGTCATAGTAGCTCAAATGATTTAGACATAGCATCCAATAACGGAAACACAGACATTTGGTTTGGGGAACTTGGAATAACTACTTCAATATTTGAATTACAACAAAATATAGAACCTGTCTTATATCCAAATCCATCAAACCATAACATAAATGTTGAACTATCAAATGATGAAGTCCTTATAACCCTTGAGATTTATAACATCCATGGTCAGATTTTGAAAAAAGGATATTCAAATAATTTAAGTGTTTCCGAGTTTCCATCAGGAAATTATATAATTAAAGTACAGACGAATAAAGGTAATTACCAGAGCAAAATAGTGGTGAAAAACGGAATGTAACAAGCCAGGATCACGATCATGCTTCCTTCGTCAGCACGACATATGTCGCTAAAGAATATTTAATGGGAGTTGCAATTTATGTTCAAGGTTACAAGAAAAAGGAATCAAGTATTAGTGCTCAAATTAAATGTCTTGATTGGTATGAAGTAGATAAAAATGAGATTCAAAGTGATGAAATTGAAGGAACTTCAACTGTTATTCATGAGAGCAGTTCTCAGTTTAGGTGCTTGAACCTCTGAAAGCCTTATAATTACTACCTTTAGGGGATGAAGATAGTGACAAAACGTAATGACATTAGCCTAAAATCGCTTTATGAGAATCTGGTCTGTCCCGTGCTTGAGGCCGTGAAGGGCCGGGTATTGACCAATGGCCAATGTGACCAGTACTGGTACTTGAGAAATAATACGGTACGGAGGTAATTTACTACAGTAAAACACTGTCATACCCTTGCATAAGGCCCCGAATAAATCAGGTCCGAGGTCATTTTTTAATTCATTAATATAATATATGTTACCTAAATTTTTCTTCCTGGTGCTGCTAACAGCAGCAACTTCAACCCTATCGGCTCAAGCCGAAAATTTCCGCGCCTTCGAGTGGGACGTCCTTCAACTTGGCTTCGCTTCTCCCATCGGTCAGGGATACGTCGGCGGCCTTTCGCTAGGCACGGAGGTGCGGTACAACGTCTCGGACCGAATCAGCGCGGGCCTCAATTTCGAAATGGGCATTTTCGGTAGCGACGTCGAAAACGAAATGGTAGACGTCGGTGTAGCCGCTAGCTATACCGTGACCGGCGACTATTACTTCGTTGATGATCGTGCCGTTCGTCCCTTCGCTGGCTTCGGCGTGGGCTTATACGGCGGTGGTACCATTACCGTAGACACGGGTACCGGCATGGATCCTGACCCCGATGATGTGGACGCGGGCAATTCATTTGGTATCAGTCCTCGGATCGGTGTCGAATTAGGCCACCTGCGCCTCGCCTTGGAGTACAATCTGGCTTTCGGAGAAAAAGTACCGAGCTACATTGGTTTTACAATTGCACCCACGCTGTGGGGTGGACTGAAGTAGACGTGCGTCCCCGGGGGGAGTTCCTCCTCAAAAACATAGTCTTTTACCAGCAGTTCTCAGTTTAGGTGCTTGAACCTCTGAAAGCCTTATAATTATTACCCTTCGGGGATGAAGTTAGTGATAAAACGTAATGACATCTCAATCAAATATTGATTATTGTTCCACAATTAGTTAACTTTGAGAGGTGAAGAAAATCAGGAATTTGCTTTTTTACAAATCTCACTTTGATGAGTTCTATGAATCCATTGATGATAAAGTTAAATCGAAAGTTGACCTAAGGCTTGTATTACTTACAATACACTAAACAGATGCCAAGCAAGTATGTTGGTGCAACAATACATAAAAATCTCTTTTACTTGCGTATCAAATAAAGCTCAGACATTTATCGGATTTTCTTTTGCTATGATGAAGGGAGCTTGGTAATCTTATTTCAAGGATTTCAAAAGAAGTCTCAGAAAACACCTAAATCAGAGATTAATAAAGCCTCAAAAGTTCAAAAACAATATTGTGATGAAAAAGAATAAAAACCTAAAGTCATTCGAACAACACCTAAAAAATCAATATGGTAAAATCGGTACAAAAACTCGTGATGATTTTGAAGTTAAAGCCAAAGCTTTTGTGATTGGTGAATTATTGAAAGAGGAAAGATTGGAAGCAAAACTGACTCAGGAAGAATTAGCAAACAAGATTGGAGCAAAGAAAAGCTATATATCAAGAATTGAAAATGGAAAAACTGACATTCAGCTTTCAACACTCTATAGATTGTTCGAAATTGGTTTAGGTAAATCAATAACAATTAGCATAAATGAATAACTCGAGCTAACACTTAGCAACAAATGTCATTGCTGCGTAGCAGTCCATGACATTTTTGATTTTGTTGCACGTTACACCGATG
>ENA-ORXT01004127-ORXT01004127.1-marine-metagenome-genome-assembly--contig:-NODE-4127-length-15285-cov-7.437138_pt1 | contig 15285 bp, 11 predicted proteins | sample MGYA00237868_ERZ511482 | MGnify/ENA metagenome assembly ERZ511482 | reverse complement strand
AACCTCAAGGAAATCTACGAGCGCATGTACGTTCGCAGCAGTCCCGCCGCCCTCGCTCGCCTCAAGGAAAAAGCCCATCTCCTCAACGAAGTCTACGCCGACGCCAAGAGTCTGCAGCGCAAGCTCGGCGTGGAAGACCAGGCCACCCTCGACGAGTACCTCCAATCGATCACCGAGCTGGAAAAGAAAATCGAGAACGACCGCCTCTGGGCCGAGAAAGGCGATGCCGCAGCCCCTCCCGAGATCGAACTCGATATCGAGTTCACCGACGTTCAGAACTACGTCCGGACCATGTACGATCTCATGTACCTCGCCTTCAAGTCGGACATCACCCGCGTCGCCACCTACCAGATCGCCTCGGAAGGCGGCAGCGCCCCGACCAACAACCTCTCCAAGCGCATCGGCATCACCAAGGATCTCCACCAGCTCAGCCACTCGGCCGCCAAGGACGAGGACGGCTTCCGGGACTGGGGCCTCTGGGACCAGTTCGTCGCCGAGCAGCTGGCCTACTTCATCGGTCGCCTCCGCGACACCCCCGAGGGAGACGGTCGCCTGCTCGACCGCACCCTCATCTTCCAAGGCGCCGCCACCTCCCGCGTCCACGACAACACCAACTACCCCCTCATCATGGCGGGCGGCAAAGGCATGGGCCACAAGACCGGACAGTTCCTCACCTACGACGAAGAGAAGCACAACCTCGCCAACCTCTTCGCCCGCATCGGCAACGCCATGGACGTCCCCATGGAGAACTTCGGAGACAGCACCGGCATTCCGATGAGCTGATCAAGGCAAGATCCGCTGGACCAAGCTGGCCATTTCGGATCTCGAAGTCCTTGTCCGCTACCTCCAGCGAAGAGATCCAGAAGCCGCCGGACGAATCGGTCGAGCCATTTTCAAAAAAACCGAGATCCTCCAAGATCAACCCGAGGCGGGACAAGCCATGCCGGAAATCGGCCCCGACTGGAGACGGTTAGTCTACCGCCGCTGGCTGATCATCTACAAGAGGGTGGATGGAGGGGTCGTCATAGGGCGAGTCTGGCCGACCTCGTTGCCGGCCCCAGATCTACAAACGGAGTTACCCGAAGAGCAGGAACGAGACTCGTAATGACAGCATGTCCCTCTGTGGGCTCTCTCTGTCGGCGCCCTGTCCCTCAGTAGGCTCCCCACCTCGAGATTTCGAACCGAGCCACTAGGAACCGAGGCACTAGGGACAGGCTCATAGCTGAACCGCGGGGGGGCTTCGCCGGGGGTCTGTCAACAGGGGGCTTCGCCGGGGGTCTGTCAACAAATCTTGACATTACGATGCGAGTGTCGTGAGTTCATGGATGCCGCGCCGAGGGAGGATGGGGGGGATGATGGTGCCAGGCAATACCTCCGCTCCATTGGTGACTCTTTTCGCCGGGGGATAACCCCAGCTCTCTGTCACTCAAGAAAAGTGGATCGTGGGGGATGGGCCCGAGCGGGCTTCCTTGGAACAGAAGTTTCCCGAGGCGCGCTTCTTCGGCTTCAAGGACAAGGAAGATCTTCCCGCGCTCTACCAGCAGGCCGACGTCTTCGTCTTTCCGAGCCGCACCGACACGTTTGGGCTGGTGCTTCTCGAAGCCATGGCCTGCGGCACCCCCGTGGCGGCCTTCCCCGTCACGGGACCTCTCGATGTCGTCGGTGATTCACCCGCGGGAGTTCTCGACGAGGACCTTGGGCGAGCCTGCCGGGAAGCGCTCAAGCTCTCCCGAAGACAGGCTCGCATCCATGCCGAGGGCTTTGGATGGGCCGCCGCCACAAAACGTTTCGAACAGGCTCTCGTCCGCCTGGAGGGCTCCTTGGAGACGGCGGCCTAAGACCAATGGCGCTTGATTGGTGGGCGGTGTCGAGATTTTCGACGGTAGAGACACCCCAAAGGGGCATCCTGATCTAGCCCCGGGGTTCGTGGACGGAAAAAGACATGAGCCCTGGAAGGGGCGGCCTAACTACCTCGCCCCGCAGGTATGGAGCGCCCCTACAGGGCTTGGATTTCTACTGTCCCTGATTCCTGGGGCGTAGCCCCGGGCTATGATGGGACGCCCCTTCGGGGCTCCGATGGCAGTTGACTACAAGGTGACTTCGAGTGCTTAACCAAGCGCCATTGGGCCTGGGGAAATTTTGGAGCCGGGAAAAACGAGCCGCCTTTGGCGGAGAAAGCAGGCAACGGATCTTTCTGCCGCTAAGGGTGTTGTTCGTCCACCCTTCTGACGTTGCTCGCCGATCCGAGATTTCCCCAACTCCGCGACAAGGCCCGGCGCGAGCCGAGTTCCATGTTTCAAAGCCAATGCCAACCGCACTTCGGCGAAGATCGCCTCTAACCTGGAGCACCAGTTCCTCCCGGCTCACCCCAAGGTGATTCTCGACGGTTTCAAGGCCTGAGCACCTCCTACGGACCGGCACTTGGAACCCCGCTTGCTGGAGCGCCGGGAACCTCCTCGCGCCACTCCCTACTCCTTCGAGACCTCGAATACAGAGACCGTCCCGCTGACCTCGGAGGAGACGACGAGCAGGTCCTTGCCGTTTGGCGAGGATTTCTCGGGGATGAAGACGAGGGCCTCCGGCCCCAGATCCCCCGCCTCGGGTGTCTTGGCGTCGGCTGAGAAGTCGCGGTGGTTGTAGTAGCCCGCGAAAGCCGGTCGGGCCGGCTCACTCACATCGAAGACCATGACGCCGCCGTGGCGCTCCATGCCGACAAAGAGGTGGGGAGTGCCTCTGAGGTGGCCGATAGCAAGGCATTCGGGTTCAGGGCCCTTGTCGTCGCTCCTGTTCTTGCGGGAGCCGTTCTCGTCGTTGGTGGAGTTGAAGTCGTCCGGCTCCCGCTCGGCGATGGTCCGCTCGAGGATGTCGCCGCTGTCGTAGATCAGATCGCCGGCGTCGTTCCACACCGAAAAGGAACGGGCGCCATAGCTGAAGATGCGGTCGTGGTCACCGTCGAGGTCGTCGTCGCCCAGGGAGGTCGTCGTCTTGAGTCGCCCGAGATTTTCCGGCTTCTGGAGTTCATCGGCATTGGGGAACTTCTCGGGATCAAGTTTCAGGTCCTCTACCCGGGTTTCCTCGGAAAAGCCTTCGTAGTCCCTGGCGTCGCCTTCGTTGGCCGTGAAGAGCCACGTGACCCCTCCGATTTCGGCCGCCACGATGCAGTCGGGCTGATACATGCCGAAGGTGGGCCGGGGTTCGATCGCGATGCCGTCGCTCTTGTCGGAGGCGTCGAAGCCGTTGCCGGGCTTGGAGTGATCCTTGAAGCCGAGGGCCCGCACCGCTTCAATCTTCCGGGAGGCGAGATCGACGATGACAAGGGCATTGTTCTCCTGACAGACGCAGTAGGCCTTCCGGCTGTCTGGCCCGATGCAGACAAACTCAGGCTCGAGATCGCGGGCCGTGCTGGCTTCGGGACCGAAGATGCGCACCCCCGGTTCGATCATGGCGGCAGGCAGGCCCGCGAAACCGATCTGGAAGAGCTCGGCATGGGTGGGCTCGCTTCCGTCCTCTCCGAGATCGACGACGGTGAGTGACCCTTCCGGGTCGACGGAGTAGTCGTCCGCGGGCTCTCCTTCGTTGGCGGTGACGAAGTAGCGTCCGTCGGGCGAGATGGCGATATGGTCGGGAAGCGGGCCGGTCGGGTAGGCAATCTGGATCTCCCCCTCCGTGTTCCAGAGAACAATGCGGCCATCTTCCTGTTTGTTCTCGTTCTCTACGGCGGCGGCCACGAGCTTGCGGGCGTGGTTGACGGCGACCGCATTGGCTTCGGCTCCGTAGTCGCCGAAGCCGAGCGACTTGATTAGGGTCGGCTTCGTCGGGTCGCTGAGATCAAGGACCTCGATGTTCTTTTTCGAGCTGTTGGTGACGTAGAGGCGCTGGAGCGCAGGATCGTAGTCGACGATCTCGCAGGCGCCGTCGTCGAAAATGCCGCTCGCCCATGTGCCGACATGCCGGAGAGCCACCTCGGCAGTCGCGGTGGACGCGACTCCGAGGAGCAAGGGGAAAAGAAAAAGAGAGATGCGAATCATGGCCTCTACCTGATCGATTGCCGGGGGGGGCTGAAAAGCAAGGTCGCGTGAAGTTCTCGTCACACTAGGGCTGGGGGAGAGGTCAGTTCGCATTGGCGCCCTCGTCGGGGGTCCAGATGACCGCCCCTGGGTGGGTGGGTGGGTGAGGTCTGGGGGAAGTAGGCTTTCCGGTTTCCCTTCACGTCGATTACCTGATCAATACGCAGTGGCCGACCGCGGTGACAGGCGATTTGTTATCCTCCTTAGCGCAGCTCTGTCCCTTGGCTCTGAATCAAAACTTCACCGTATGGGGCCAGCCGGGCACGTCGACTTTTTCATGCGATTGCGCGCCTCATCCTTGGCATGGAACTGGAACTCGGTTTGGCGTTTCTTCGTGTCGAAGAGGATGAGGCCGTTGCCAGCTCCGTACATCGCACCTTGTTGCCGGAGCGGTCGTGAAATTGACCGGTGTTGTCGGCGGCGCCGGGTTTACGATTCCGCCCCGCGTCGAGCGGTTTCCAAACCCGGCTCGCGGGGGACGAGAACGAGGGGAGGGAATCGAAGACCGGCCCCTCGTCAAATTCGTCCACCCCGTGTCGACCGAGGGGGCCGAGGTGCACGTCGTCGTGCAGCTTGACGACGGGTTCGTCCCCAATGGCCGTGAGAGCCCGGTGTCGGGCGGACTGGGGCAGGTGTCGGAATCGACGGGGGCGACCACAGTTGCAGGCAATCTGTCGTCATTTCAATCCATTGCGACCATACCGGTTGACCGATGTTACGGGTTCTATAGATTTTGATCGAAAAGATGAGCAGTAAAATTAGGCTTACACGCGCTGTCACGCGAGAGGAATTGTCTTCCGTCACGTCATTACGCCAGGAGGGTTATCAAATGGTTGCTGATAATACCCAACTCGAATCCAAGGAGATTCGGAATATGTTACTCAGTGGGGAGGGGAGCCGAGTTGAACCAAACGCCAGCTATGTCCAGGTACTGGCGACAGTAGACGATGAGGCCGTAGGAACGATCACTCTTTTTTGTCCTGCGACCAACGAAAAGCTTCATTCAGAATCATTCTGGGACCTTCAGGATATTGAAAATTTGCATCTAGCCGAGGCGCTAAAACTTGCGATCAAATTTGATCGCCCGCATCCAGGAGTTGCAATGGCGCTGATGTTTTGCGCTTATGAAACCCTTCGTCATCTCAGTTATAGCGGAGTGCTAATCAATACGATGAAAACAAATCAATTTACAGCAGGACTGTATGGCAAATTGGGATTTTATTTCATGGGAGACCAATTCGTACATGGCCAAGCGTTCGAAATCCAGCGCATTTCATTTCTGGAAAGCGAATCCAAACCTGAGTTGGCTCGTCTTCTACAATATTTGGGACGTGAAACCGCACGAACCAAAGATATCCAGGCAATTGTGGCGTCAATTAGAGAAGGCCGGGCAGCTTCTGTTCTGTAAATGGGTCGATGCTCGGCAGAGTGACACTGGAGTTTCAAATGGAGTGGCCGACCACGGGGACGAGTGGCCGACCACGGGGACGGGCTATTTGTTCTTCTCCTCACGCGCCGCCCTTCTCGTCCTCAGCCTCGTGGGTGTCTTTTTCCGCCGCCAGCGATCGTGGCGAAATGAGCCGTTGCGACGAGCAAGTCTTGATCGAGTCCTTCCCGGGCTCTCATGTGGATCCACGCAGCAAGCCGGTCCTTGATGCAGTCGGTCGGCGAGAGGATCTGGAGGTCCCGACCTTCGCAGGACATCAGAACGGGGGCGATCGGAGCCTGCGTCCCATGGCGCAACGTAAGCTGAATCAATATGGGGAGGAAGGACTTTTGGTGTCGAAGCCCACGGCCACACACGGGTCTATCAGTGGAACCCGAAGAGCGTCCTGGCCACAAAGCTCCGTGATCTCGTAGATTCGGCCTACGAGGGGATTCCTCTCGAGAAGCGCGAAGAAATTTTTCCGTGCGCCGGTGCCCGAGGTCAGCAGCGAAGCCGGTGTTGGGTCGATCCTGGATCGCCATCACAGCCAGACGGGCCTCGTCGGCAACTCACCGAATATAACTTCGACTGCTCGCCGAAGTGCAGTCCTGCATGAAGAAGGGCTAGCCTGAGCATTCTGTCTCCCGTCGAATGTCTTCTGGAGGTTCTCCCGGCAAGTGTCATCCTACCGCATGTCGGACGAAGACTTTGATCCCCAGCAATTCATGAAGGACAAGGACGAGATGATGCGAATCGTCCAAAAGAAGATGGCGGAGCAGGACTTCGATTCGCCGGAGGCTGCCGACCGGTGGCTCCAGGATTTCATGTCGGATCGCACCATCGACGACATCATCGCGGAGGAATCGAGTGCACCCGAGACTCCGGAGGAGCGGGCCCTGGTGGAGCTCCAAGGCATGGATGGTTGGGACGATGACCCCGCCCTCGTGGCCAAGGCGGCGAACCGTGCTTTGAAGATCGACCCTCGCTGTATCGAGGCCCACACCTACCTCGGCAACTCTGCGCGTGAAATCGAGGATGCGGTCCCCCATTACGTCGCGGCCTTGGAGGCAGGACGAGAAAGATGGGGCGACCTGATCCAGTCCTGTCGTGGAAAGGGCCCGGAAGAACAGGGTCTGTGGGGCTTTCTCGAGGCGCGTCCCTTCATGGTGGCGATGCAGTCCCTCGGTGACTGCTACTACGCTCTCGGCGATCTCAAGAAGGCGACCGCCCTCGCCGAGGAGATGCTGGAGATCAACGCAGGCGACAACCAAGGCATCCGCGAGAGACTTCTCACCCTCTATCTCGCCCAAGAGAGAAATGCCGATGCCCGCTCTCTCCTCGGTCGGTATGGTGAGAATGGGCTCTCCTTTTCCTTCACTCCGATCCTGCTCGACTTCATCGATCTTTTGAATTCCCTGCCCAGCAGCAGGATTCGCGCTCTCGAGAAGTTGGAGGCTCGGTTTCTAGGCGGCGATACTCTGTCCGACGGGCTTCGGCACGCCGAAGAGTTCATCGAGGTATTGGGCCGCAAGGGAGCTGTGCTCTTTGAGCGTCTCGAGAATCTGCTGCGATCTTCGCCGTGGGCACCGATGATCCTCTCCTCCGAGGAACGGCTCAACGAATTCCCTACGCCGAGGATGCTCCTGTTCGAAGGCCCGTTCGAGATGGTGGAATACGCCACGGGAGCCGGAGTGCTCTGGGTTGCGGTTCCCTTGGCCTACCCATTTCTGGCCTGTGCAAGCCTTCGGGTGACGGAGGGTTCGCCCGAGGAGATCAAGAAGGCTATCGAGAGGAACGAGCAAGAACTTGCCATGGTGGAAGATTTTCTGGGGGAGACACTCTTCGAGCGGGAAGGGAGACCCCCTCTACCCGGCGGCGGCGCCACCCTGCTCGGCGGGCCGACCGGCGTCCCCGCTCCCCAGACGATCGTTGCCGAGGAGAAGATCGGCCGGAACCAGGCTTGTCCTTGCGGCAGTGGAAAGAAGTACAAGAAGTGCTGCGGGGCATCCACATGAGGTGAGGAAGTGATCGCTCTGCGCGAGACCTCTGGGAATTAGTGCTCCTTCAGGAGTGGTGCGGACTGAACGCAGTTATCCTGATCACTGCCGTTGGGGAGATCGCGATCAATTGCACAACGACACTGGGGTAGGCAATATCTCCCCTCTTCGTGATAAGTAGCTGCTCTCCGATTCCTCTGTAAGGAGGTCGGGCGGTCTGAGGTTGCGGTCATTTTGAGGGGAGCGCTGCCCCCTCACGTGCTATGCTTGTCATTCTATGTCACCCAGCGATCTGAGCGCTCCTCGCAGTCTTGGCTTCACCGATCAGGAAGTGCGTGACGCGGAAGAACTGGGAATCGATCTCGGTCTGCTCGATGAGAACGTGAAGCTGACCCCCAGTGAACGGGCCGAGCAGCATGATGCGATTATGGCTGAGCTCATGGAAATTCAGGGACTGGTACGCGATGCCCGCTGACTTCCGAGGGCTCCTCCGAACTTTGATCGAAGGCGATGTCGATTTTGTGCTCGTCGGCGGATATTCCGCTGTCCTTCATGGGAGCACTCAGATGACCCGCGATGTCGACGTCGTCTGCTCCCTTGATGCCATCAGTGGCACCAAGTTGGTGGAAGCTCTGAAGGGGATTCATCCCACTCATCGGATGGTTCCTGATCCCAGACCGCTGGTGGTCTCCGACTTTGGTAGTGATGGCCTGCAGAATCTCTATCTTAAAACAGACCTCGGGATTCTCGACTGTCTTGGGGAAGTGAGAGGAGTAGGCGATCTAGCTGCGTGCAAGGCGAGGAGCGAAAAGATGACCATCGGAGACATCGAATTTCAGATCTTGGATATCCTCTCGCTCATCGAAGCCAAAATCGCAATGGGACGCCCACGTGACTTGGTGACCGCCAAAGAACTGGAGACGATCGTAGCCCAGCGGAATCGAACTCGACCCAGTAGCTAGGAGTCACGGCAGTATCTCGCCTTTTCCTGTTATGCGTGGGTAATCGATTCATAGGAGGTCTTGCCGCGTCCCCATCCTCGAACCCGTGGGCATGGTGACCTCGATCTCGAAGAAATTTGTCCAATTCCTCATTTCCGGAAGGACTTGCTGTGCCGAGCCGTATCTTTCCCTACCGCACTCTGATTCTCTGTGACCAACACGCTCGTTTCGGAGTTTCCTTCCGGCTGACCAAAACGAGTTCACCTTTCCTTTTTCTCCTCATGAAACCACTCTGCCTCGCTCTTCTTTTCCTACTGCCGACGCTCGGATTGGCCCAGGACCTCAAGCCTCTGTTCAACGGGAAGGACCTCACGGGATGGGACGGCAACCCCAAGTTTTGGAAGGTCGAAGAGGGCGCGATCACGGGGACCACCACGGACCCTGCGCAGTTGAAGAACAACGAGTTCCTCATCTGGCGCGGCGGCAAGGTCGAGAACTTCGAGCTCACGGCCACCGTGCGGGTGACCGGCAAGAACAACTCGGGCATCCAGTACCGGAGCCGGGAGCTCGCGGACGTCGGCAAGTGGATCGTTGGTGGCTACCAGTGCGACATCCATCCCACGGCGGTCCACAATGCGATGGTCTACGAAGAGCGGGGCCGAGGGATCATCGCGCGAAATGGCCAGAGCATCGTCGCCGACCCGGCGGGCGAGAAGTGGATCACCAAGGAGCGCGAACCAGTGGCGGTCGATCTCGGCGAATGGCACCACTACCGCATTGTCGCCAAGGGCAACCACGTCCAGCACTTCATCGACGGCAAGCTCGCCGCCGAGCTTGCCGACTACGATGAGAAGAACCGGTCGCTCTCCGGACTGCTCGCCTTCCAGATCCACAAGGGCCCAGCGATGAAGGTGCAGATTAAGGACATCAAACTGCGGACGTTGCCTACGGGTGGGGTCACGCCCTTTGCCAAGGCCGACCTGCCCTCCGATGCGCAGGCGGTCCCGCCGAGGAAGAAGCGTCCCGCCCCGAAGAAAGCCGCTCCGACTCCAGCTCCAGCCGCCGCCGCGAAGAAACCAGCGATCGAGGCCGGTGCCGCCGTTGGCGAGAACAAAGCCACCCCGGTGGACCGGATCAAGGTGCCCGACGGCTTTCAGGTCGAACTTCTCTACTCGGTCCCCGCCGAAGAATACGGCTCATGGGTGGCCCTTTGCTCCGACGATCAGGGCCGCATCTACGCGAGCGACCAGTACGGGGCTCTCTACCGCCTGACCCCTCCGGCTCCCGGTCAGCCGCTGGAAAAGAGCGCGATCGAAAAGGTGCCGGTCGACATCCGCGCCATCAACGGCATGACCTTCGCCTTTGGCGCGCTCTACGTCGGGGTGAACGATTATGAGGGCAAGATCCCCAGCGGGCTCTATCGGATTTCGGACAGCGACGGCGACGACCAGATGGACAAGGTCGAGCTCCTCCGGCAACTCAAGTCGAAGGGCGATCACGGGGTCCATGCGGTCGTGCCCACGCCGGATGGCGAGGCTCTCTACCTAATCACGGGCAACAATGTCGAGCTGACGGACATCGTCCCATCCTCTCCCACCCCGCAGGTTTGGGGTGATGACCACCTGCTCCCGCGCATGCCTGACGGGCGTGGTCACAACCGTCACCGGCTGGCGCCCGGCGGGATCATCTACCGCGTCTCGCCCGACGGGAAAGAGTTCTCGGCCGTGGCCTCCGGCTTCCGCAACATCTACGGCGGCTCGGTGAACAAGGACGGCGAGCTGTTCACCTACGACGCCGACATGGAGTACGACTTCAACACCCCGTGGTATCGCCCGACCCGCGTCAATCACGTGGTCAGTGGAGGCGAGTACGGCTGGCGCAACGGCGCAGGCAAGTACCCCGAGTTCTACGTCGACAACCTGCCCGGCACCGTCAACGTCGGCCCCGGATCACCGACCGGCACGCGCTTCGGCTACGGCGCGAAATTTCCCGCCAAGTACCAGGAAGCCTTCTACATCCTCGACTGGAGCTGGGGCAAGGTCTATGCCGTCCACCTCAAGGAAGACGGCGCCAGCTACACCGGCACCAAGGGAGAGTTCATCACCGGCGCGCCGTTGCCGGTTACCGATGCGATCATCCATCCCAAGGACGGGGCCATGTATTTCGCGATCGGCGGACGCAAGGTTCAGTCGGGTCTCTACCGCGTGACCTACACCGGAGACGAGAGCACCGCGCCGATCGACATGAAGCCGTCGACCAACCCACTCCGCAACCTGCGTCACCAGTTGGAGGCTTTCCACGGAAAACAAGATCCCGCCGCCGTGGGCGCGGCCTTCGCACAGCTCGATCATGACGATCGCTTCATCGCCTTCGCAGCCCGGGTCGCCCTCGAACACCAGCCGGTTGAAAGCTGGAAAGAGGCAGCCCTGTCCGAGGCGAATCCCGCCAAGCGGATCCCCGCCCTGCTCGCGCTCTCGCGCATTCTCGGTGTGGCCCCGGAGCAGCGTCCCGAAGGTGGTCATTCGATCGAGGAAGAGGTCCGCGCCGAGTTGCTGAAGTCACTTCTCGACATCGACTGGGACGCCTTGGACAAAGAAGACCGGCTTGCCTATGTCCGCACGATGCAGGTGGCGCTCGTCCGTTTCGGCGACCCAGACCAAGCGACCCGCGACCGCATCATCGCCAAACTGGACCCTGCTTTCCCAGCCGAATCGTTCGAGCTGAACTGGCTCCTCTGCGAAACCCTCGCGCATCTTCAGGCCCCGAACACCGCAGCCAAAGCCATGGCTTTAATCGAGGCTGCCGAGAGTCAGGAGCCGCAGATGGAATACGCTCGAAGCCTGCGTCACCTCAAGGCCGGCTGGACGCCCGAGCTCCGCGAGCGTCAGCTCAACTGGCTTCTCAAGGCGGCCAACTACAAGGGAGGCGCGAGCTTCGCCAAGTTCATCGAGTTCATCCGCACCGACTCGCTTGCGACCTTCACCCCGGCCGAGCGAAAGCAGCATGCCGAGCTCATCGCCAAGAAGACCGAGATGAAGTCGGCGATCGAAAACTTGGGAGCCATGTTTGTCGGCCGCACCCCGACGATGTGGACGCTCGACGAACTCAGTGCCGCTGCTGATGCCGACGGAATGACCGGCCGCAACTTCAAGAGGGGGCGCCAGATGTTCACCGGTGCGGCCTGCTATGCCTGCCACCGCTTCGGCAACGCCGGTGGCATGAATGGTCCGGATCTCAGTGGCGCCGGCGGTCGCTACAGTGCCCACGACCTGCTCGATCAGATCATCAACCCGAGCAAGGAGATCAACGAACAGTTCGCTCCCGTCGTGGCGACCCTCAGGGACGGCACCGTGCACACCGGCATCGTGGTGAACCTCAAGGGCGACACCGTGGTCCTCAACACCGATCTCAGCGATCCCAATCAGCGGGTCAACGTCGATCGGAAGAAAGTCGAGAGCATGGAAGTCAGCAAGGTCTCCCCGATGCCGCCGATGCTCCTCAACATGCTGACCAAGGAAGAAGTCCTCGATCTCCTCGCCTACACCCTGAGCGGCGGCGACAAGACCAACGCGATGTTCGCCCCGGAGCCTGCCAAGTAGATGCCAGGTCAGGCCAGGCCAGGTCGGCCCTGAATCAATTTCCTGCCTCTCTATCTGACCGGCGTGCTGCTGCCCTGATCTTCTCGACTGCTCTAGCTGAGAAGAAGTTCGATCCTCCCAATCGGAATCATCGACAAGGGTACCATCAGGATCGGGATCAGCAGGGAACTCGGAGGGGCGATCAACCTACCTGTCCAGGTCGGGCGTCATGAATTGAAACGGTAATGAGCCGCTGGATGCCGCGGGGCTAATCCTTCAACACGACCATTTGATCTCCGACGGTGACGTTCCCCGTGCGGCTGATCTCGGCATAGATCCCCATATCACGGTGGCCAAAGTGCTGATGAAGTAGCTTCGGAACGTTTAGGTCACGATCACCCGTGTCGGGATTGACCTGAGTTGCAGCGCAGCGGGTTGTGCGCATGACGACCTCGGCCCTTGCCTCGCCAATGGATATCGCCTTGCCGACCCAATTGAGTTCCTGCCAGGCCGGGACGCCACTGAAGTAGATATTTGCTCGAAAACGTCGGAGATCCACTTGCCTTCCGATCACTTGCTCCAGCGCTTTGACGGAGTTCACGTTAATCAGCGATATCGCCCGCATCTTCTCATCGGATATTCTGCTGATGTCTGTAAATTTCCGATCCTCCGAGTGGACGACCATAGGGTTCAGCGAGTCATCTCCGAGATACTCATAGAAAAATTTCTCGATACGCTTCCGGCCCTCTGCGGTCTGAATCGGCGCCGCCACAAGGACTTTTCCAGATTTGCTGATGATGAGCTCCGTCTTGTGGTGGATGAATTGACAATCGAGAAGCGCCAGAGACTCATCTCTCATCAGCATCAAGAAGTGATTTTTGGGCAGGCCATATTCTGGGGCGGCCGAATGACGCGCCGTGCGCCTGATGGCCACCATTCGGTCGCCCACAAAGCCGTGAACAGAGCTCAACTCGACAGCGTCAAGAGCCTCGGCCGTGAGCCCTTTGACCGGATAGCGATACAGGGCGGTGATCATGTCGAGTCCTTCATTCGTTGAAACGTGGCGCTGCCTTCCGAACGGCTTCCCGCGACCACGCTTTGACGCGTTGACCGAAGCATTCCTTAATGGCATCCACGCCGATCACGGTGCCCTTTGCGAGACGGCCCAGGAAAGCGATGGGGACATCCTCCCTGCCATCAGCTGTTTCGATGTAGCCGTCCTCCCGTGTGGAGATACCCAGATCATCGTGAACTGGGTCGATCAGGCCATCCTTCAAAAGCGAGGTGAGAATGTTCGCTGTGACGGATTTGATTTTCGGAGAATCAAGAACAGCATTGATCATCATCAAGGCTTCAAAATCCCGCCCATTTGCGGTCAGAGTCCAACAGGAAGTGTCGGTACTAATGCTTGGGTCGCCAAGAAACTTCAAGTTCAGCAGCCCTGCGTCGTGCAAGGCCTTTAGCTGTCGCAGACTCGCAACGGGCGGCCCATAAGCATACCTTTTCATGCTCTCATCGACGGAGATGATCTTTGCCATTATTTCGTCGCTCAATGCGCTATAAGAAAGAGCGGCATAGATCGTGGGCTGGCAATGCCGCCAAACCTGTCCAATGCAGTAATCGAATGAAACAGCCCCTTCACCACTGCCCATTGCGGCGAGGCGGTCCAGCGTTTCCTCTGGTTTGATGGTTACGTCCAAGAAGACCGGATGACTGTAAGTCTGATCCGCCATCCAATTTGTGGCAAGAGCCTCGAGTTCGGATTGGCCGCGGACATTCTCCCCATCATACCGATTCTCGATATCAAGATATACGGTCGCTGCGATGCGGCCCATGACGTCGGTTAAAAAATTCGCCCCGCATGCCTCCTCCTGCGAGTTTCGATCGCTCAAATGATCGCCCAGTAAATCTAGAGTTTCGTCTGATGGAGCAAACTGGGCATCCATCGCGGAATTCAGGGGTTTTGGTCCCATGGTCAAACCGTCAAGCGAGAATGGGACCATGACGACATCGGCGTCATCGTCGGCTTTGTATCGCAGAGTCCCCAAGGAGGGATCGACAACTTCGAACACCCCAAACTCCAGCGCGACGGCCCGCACGACGTCCATCGTAGCCAAGCCATATCCACGGATCGCCATCCTCACGGTTTTGCTCGCGCGCACGGCCTCCAAAATCTCTTCGACAGGATAGGGGTCTTTAAAAAGTACGAGGTTGCTCAGTGAGGTTGCATGCTCATTCCAAGCTTTGATCTGGTCATCCAAAGCCGTGGGTTGATGACCCACTGCGAGCAGGAGATCATCCACCCGGTGTTTCGTGCCGGAGTCCGTGATAACCTGCCAATGGCCTTCGTCATTGGAGATCTTGTCAGCGGTCTCATTGACCACGTGAAGAACGCCGGCCTCGATGAGCGGCGTGGACAGCGACACAAACCTCTCTTCAAGATACCGCCCTATTTTCGATCGCGGAGGAAAGGTGTCGATCTCGTCCGGGGGAGTTGCATCGAAATCCAACTGTGCCCATGAAAGATAATCCGCAAACGGTGGGATCTGCAGCGTGCCAATGCAAAGGGCCGCGCGTGGTGGGAGATCAAGGGCCCGTTCGCTGATGTTGATCCAGTTGCTGTCGGTTTGTTCAGTGGCGTAGACAGGGCCATGGCCGAACGCTTTGCTCTGCTCGAAAGCCAGTATCTCGAAACCACTCGTCGCGCCGGCCTCGCGCAGCGAACCAAGCAGGCATTCCATAGCATAATGACCTCTTGGCCCAAGACCAATGATGGCGAATTGATAAGATTTTGCGCTCACCAGTTGGTTGATCTCAGACGGCAGGAATCAACGACGGCTTGCATCTTGACGTTCACTCCTGGATTGGCGGTGGTATTTCATATCATATGTCCTTGCAAGCGTTGGCTGCGCCTGCTTCGGCCATGTTTGTTTTCGCCTCTGCGCAAGAAGAACACTAGCGCACTCGTTGATGACTGCCAGACAAACAGCGAGAATTCGCCAGTCGATGGCGCCAGCCTTAAAGGAACTCCCGCATAACCTACGGAAATAATAGCGCTGCTGGCAGAGAAAGGGGCCATCAAGGGTATCGCGCTCTTGTCACCGGGCTTGCCCCTAGGCGAAGCCTCCGGACAACGCTCTGGGCTCGCGGGCTCCGCTCGCCGTAGGGTGCCGAAAACATAGTGCGGTTGCCTTAGACCGAATGGCGCTTGGTTAGTGGGGGGTGTCGAGGATTCTGGGCGGGATTTCTTCCTCTGGGATTGAACCGGATCGACCC